>Ga0228711_1002391_pt1 | contig 28810 bp, 9 predicted proteins | sample MedpolnodulmetaG_2_FD_177996 | JGI IMG/M metagenome (GOLD analysis project Ga0228711, IMG submission 177996) | Root nodule microbial communities from Medicago polymorpha collected in Santa Monica, California, United States - brown nodules | ecosystem: Host-associated > Plants > Roots > Nodule... | reverse complement strand
TGTAAACTTTTTTTTTTAGTTCGAAACATATTTTAACTGTAATGAGTCTCTTGAGTCCAATTCACCTTAACTTTATTCTATTTATAAAAACTCTTAATGTATTCTACAAAAACCATTTTTATATTCTTAACAAGTGTTCTTAAGGCATGTTAGCAAGACCACGTTCTTTTATATATTTTGAATAGTATATGTAAATCATCGAATGTAAGATGGATGACTGAAATAGAGAAGAGTATATGTGTTTTATGTGATGCAAAAGTATCGATCAAGAAGAAGAAAAAATCATCTAAACAACGGTGAGATCAACAATGTTGTATGAAACTAAATATTAGATGGGGAAGCACTAACATGATAATAAGATAGGCGGTCGAAGATGGAGATATTGCGTTGAATGTGCGGTAAGAGTATGCATGACAACATTAGAAAAAGAATATATTAAGATATATTATACAAAAATTATATTTTACAAATATCGTTAGGTCGGCTGAAGCTCCACCCCCCGACACCTGCAATTGTGTGTGTGAATTTATAATGGTTTTGTCGTTTCGTCTATCTATAAAAAAAAAATTATATATTTATCAATGATATATGTTGTTACATTTCTCGGATAAAAATGATATGTTGCCACAACATTTAACGGTTCTAGAGACAACAGTCATCTATCTATCTCATCAACCTACAAAAACATTATAGAGCAAAGCACAACTTCATACCAGTTACCCTCCCTTGTATCACTCCCCCTACGAATCTTCCACTTATCCTTCCACCAAACTAACTCATGTCCCCATCCCTCCTGCAACTGGCCCCCAATCTCTCTATATCGAGCTACTAAGACTTTATACACAACCCACATTTATCTACATGCATCCTCTAACACTCAAACCTCATTCCTCCTTACTCGACCAAATAGAGTCTCAAATACATTAATTATATAATGAATTTTAAAAAGTATATTTTGTTTATGAATGTTAGCCGGGGAAGTATATAAAAATCGAATAAATGCTCATAACATTAAGGGTTAAATATGTTTTTGAACCCTATAAATATACAAATTTTTTGTTTTAGTTCCTCTAAAATTTTCCTTCAACTTTTAATCTCTATAAAATTTTCCTTCAATTTTTAGTCCTTATAAAATTTTCAATCACTACTTTTCATCCCTATTTTCAAGTAAACTTTTGTATATGGAATTTATTTTCGTGCACTTTCTCTCACTTTCTTTTCATTAGTGGGGAAGAACGGAAAAAATTCGGACAAGATAGAATCTTGATATTTGTTGTTCCATACTCGTTATGTAACGCGTGGTCCTCACTTTGAATAATTCAAGGAAGCTTTCTTTTTTTAACTTCGTATATAAGCGCGTGTTATTTGTTTGGCTTTGAATTTGCTGTGACCCAAGTAGCAGCTGTTTTGATGTTGAACAGTTGAAGTGGGTGTTGGACAAAAGACAAAGAAAGGAAAGTAGGGAAAAGAAAAATGTTGTTTTCATGGGTAAGAAATGTAAAAAGTAAAAATGTTACTCCATGATGATAATAATTGGATTATTAAAGTTTGCAAATTACCCTCTAAAAAAAATATGCAAAGTTACCTTTTGGTGAAATCTCATTTTGAAAAATTACTCTCCTTTTTCTTTTTCTAAAAACTTTGATAGAAAGAATTCATTAAAAAAGAAAACCGTGATAGAAAAAATATGGAAGACATTCGAGATAAAATATATTGAGCAGTGCTATTTATCAAGAAAGAATATATCACGAAACATCTTGAAGCTAATGAAATTTTTGTCTGGCCTAAAATCATGGGTGGTGGGTCATATGTATTTCTTTTTGATGAAACAGTAATGAAACAAGACTGGTATCCAAGGGATAGTATTGTGTCATGTCATTCTGGAAAAAAATCATGATTTTAGAAATAATGAACATAATATTTTCCATTTTCAAAATTTTTTAAATTTGTTTTCCAATATTTGTAGGGATGAAGTTATTTGTATAGATGGTTCAATATATATGTAATTGGGTTATAATGAGATTGTCATTGAGTAGACAACCATTTTGGTCCTTAAAGACATTGTCATAATAATGTCTCAACGTATGAGATTTAAAAAAAAAATCCTTAAATACGAAGTATTTTGTGTGTTCAATTGTACCTTTCGTTTAAGAATAAAAACTTATACTGAATAACACTAGTCACCCCTTTCATCCTCTCTCTTTCTTGTCTCCTTCTCGAACCCTAGCCGTCACCCCTTTTTTCTTCTTCTTTTCAGAGGGGTGATTTAGGGTCAATCTTGACCTAAAAATCACCCATCCGAATTGTTTTTCCTTCTATCCTAATTGAATAAGTGATTTCACATATTTTCTGTTTTCTTTCGTTTGTTTTTGTGATTTCGTTGTCTCTAAACGACTCTGTTTGTTTTGATTTCTCGTCTTTGTGCGGTGTGTTTTTTATTTTCCGTCTTAGTGCGGTGTTTATTTGATTCATGTTGAAATATTAGCTTTGAGCAAATGCAGATCCGATCAACGACAATGTTTTGGCGTCGTTAACGTTGCAGATCCAAAGACATGAGTATTTCAGAGACATCAATATAGTCATATTAGTCATATTTGTAGGCATATGTACTTTGTCGTTTTATGCTATTAACATGGATGTTGTGAGTTTATTCACAGATTCATCCTTTTTGTTTTTAGTGAATTTGAATTTGTATTGCATCGATGTACTCTATCAATTTGAATGAATGAATATCGTTTATTTTTGTAAAAAATAAAAAAATACCATTCGTTTATTAGTTTGATTTTTAAATTGTGTCTTTTGTCAATCGGTATAATTTATAAACTTAATAATATCTAACATATTTGATTTTTTTTTTAGTTTTGGTACATTCGAAGATTATAATGTCATTGTAGGTTTAAAAGAACTACTATTTACTATGATTTATCATTAGTTCACATAATTCCTTTGTAACTTTATCGCTCGTGTGCAATGAGTAAAAGCATTTAAAAAAGATGCATACTCTTTCCTTTCCATTTGCTTTTGAATGTGAGTCAACAATTAAAGAATGGAAGGATAAGTTAAATTCATGACAATATTGGAATTAAATGAGTTTGAATTTGTACTTACTTCACTTCCTAGAAGATGAATAAACTAAGGACAAATTGGATAGAGTGCGTGCGGGTATGTCTTGAAAACCAAAATTAATCAAATTTAAAATGAGACAAATACAACCCAGGTTTGAAGAGCCTTAAATAATCAATTATTCCCTTTTCTTTTTAAATCTAATAAGTAGTTTTCGAATTTCTTCTGAATGTTACATTGTTTGATTTCTTCTCTTTTGTACATTATTTGTGTATTTATTTGGTTCAGATCGACAAATAAACTCTGATTAATAACCAATTCAACCAATAACTTAATCGTTAAATGTTGCAATTTAAAGATTTGAGTACCCCGTCACTTTAATGTTATCACATTATTTGTAGATAATTTTTTGTGTTTGTCATCTCTCTAAAGAGTAAAGACTAAAGACCATAGTGGTATCACTTCTTACTCTCCAAATTTCAAACAAAATACATACGACAATAAAAAGAAGAGTTTATAGAAGGGTGAAATAATATCAGTTTGGTAAAGTGTCTATTCTCTCTAAAAAAAAGCTACCAAGCTTACAATTTATTTTAAATATATAAGGACACATGAATAGACCCTCCCTCCTCCTCTAAAAAAACATATATATTTCCAAATTTGTGTTAAAAAACCATAAAAGGAACAAACTTATTTGCAATAAAGGAACAAAATAAAGGAACACAATAAGTTTCTCTAAACTTATTTGGAAATAAAAACATATATATAGCCTGTTTAAAAATGTAAGGCATACGGCTGATTATAGGCTTACTTTTCAAGACTGAGTCTGACCTTTTGAAAGTCTGATATGGTCTGCTAGCCTGTTTAAATATTTATATACCTTTTGTTTAGCCTTTACTTTTTAATACTACTGCGATATACATCCCATTTGGGCTGTTAATTTGCCTTTCTTTATTGCATATTTATTTACCTTTTGTTTCTCTAAGCTCTCCATATTTATTTATTTTTATTTCAACAGTTTGAAACTGATATTTAGATGGAATGAAATGAAATTTAATAACTTTAATTGATATATCATATATGAAAGAAAACTAAAACTTTTTTTGAGGGAAAAAGAAAACTAAAACTTATAGATAGTTTATTTATATGTCAATTTTTTTTTACAACGAAAATTTAAGATGAGAGGATGATATTCTAAGACAAAGAATATCTTATGGATCAAAAAGTATTTACAAATTGTATTTATATTTATTTTCCTCCAATAACATCAACGGGTAGGGATGGAAATAACTCAGGTCGGCCTACAAGGGACAACGACCTAGTCTACGATAGGCCAGACTAGGCTAGACTTTTTTCCTTAAATAGAGAAAACCTAGGTTTTTTAGAAGTCTACTTAGCTTATTAGGACATGTAACACACTATTAAAAAAGGTCTTTTATGTCTATTATGCTGACCTACTTAGGTAAATATGAATAATATTATTTATTACTATATTATATATTTTACTTTGAATTAAATTATAAATTTGTTAACCTTTAACAGTAATTCAAGCTTATTAATATACATTAATTTTTTGTATATTTAAAATTATTATTATAAATAAGAATTGAAATATGATATAATATATAGTAAAGTTCTCTAAAACTTCATGTTAAATATCAAAAGAGAGTTTAATATCATTGATCTATTAGTTTTCTAGTATATTTAACCTTAGATCACATTGCTATTTAAGATGTTTATATAAAATTGACTTTTAAACAGACTAGGAGACCATATCAGACTTTCAAAAGGTGAGACTTAGTCCTAAAAAGTAAGCCTATGACTGGCCGTATGCCTTACATTTTTTGACAGACCAAACTTAGGTCTTGCAAAACCTAACTCGACCTAGACAATCCCCACCCATATCGGCGGGACTCGGCATGTCTTTTTACGACTAGATCAAATATCATCTTTCTCACTCTTATAAATAAATTATTGCTATAATTAATTCGTTTTCATGTTGCATCATTAATAAAATTATAGCTTAGGATGTTTGTCTTCAAACCAAATAAAAAATTAAGTAATTAGATTCAAGTGAGTAATAAACTTTGATTAAGGGTGGATCGTTTTAAAAAATATATCTTTTTACGACTAGATCAAACTTTTGAATTTAATATGTCATCTTACTTACTATTATAATTTTTTTTGTTAATAGTGTAATTAATTCTATTTCATGTTGCATCATAAATAAAATTATAGTTTACGATGTTTCGTCTTCAAACCAATTTTTTAAAAAATAATTGATTTAATTTAAGTGATTAATTAGCTTCAATTAAGAACGGGTCGTTTGAGTCACCGTGAGCATAGCTCAGTTGGCATGGATATACATTGTTATATGCAGGGGTCGGGGTTCGAACCCCGGACAGTCCACTTATTCACCTTAAAAGAGGTGAATTCCAGCCGCTAGGCTACTTGACAAAAAAAAAAAAAAAAAAAAAACGGGTCGTTTGAAAGAATTGTGACACTCCGAACCCCATTTTGAAACATAATTCAAAATACAACAATTTTAGGGTATAAATATTAAATACACATCGGATTCTAGAATGAATTAAAACTTGATTAACTTCATTTTTAAAAGTGATGTTCAGCTTTCTCTCTCTTGGAAGCCGTCACCAAAATCCTAGTTTCTATTTCCCTTTTATCAAAATAAGTGATTTACACATCTATTTCGTTTCTTTTTTGATTTCGTCGTCTTAGTGCGACCTTGTTTTGTTCGTCGTCTTTGTGCGACGTTGTTTGCCTTTCTTGTTTCATTCAAGTGTTTGTTCGGTTCAGATTGTCAGATCAGCTTCGATCAAGTACAGATCAAATCAATGACTTTAGAGTCTTCAACGTTGCATATCCGGAGACATGGGTATTCCGGAGACTTAAATATAGTCATATGTGTAGGCTTTAGTACTTTGCCGTTGTATGCTATTAACATGGATGCTGTGAGTTTGTTCACAGATTCATCCTTTTTGTTTTTAGCGAATTTTCATTATATCGATGTACTCTACCAATTTGAATGAATGAATATCATTTATTTTTGCAAAAAAAATTAAAAAAAATGATGCTCAACTATGTAACATTCTACACTTTTACATATATATAATTTAAATTAAATAAAATACATTCTTAAAACTTCTTGGTAGCAATAGAATTAATGGCTAGTCTATTTCTCCTCCTTAAGTATTACCTAATATGGCTCGATAAGGTGAAGCTTTATTCATTTCTTTGACTGAAAGTAGGACGGGCGAATTTTAATTACAGTTATCACGACTGGTGGCAAAACCCAATCCCTTGTATGGGTCCTCATTTGTAATTTTCTCTTGTCGGTTTTGGTTGGTGCCTTTTTTTGTTAGCACCTTTGCCGTGTAAATACTCTAGGGTGGTTCTCCCTTTACACATCTTGTGCGGGGTGATTCATCGTTGTTTATAATATATCATTTTAGTTTGTTAAAAAAAAAGTATTACCTAATATGGATAAGTGTTTAATCATGAAAGACAAAACATAAATAAGAAAAACAACGGTATGAACATAATTCATATGGTCGTGGATGAACATGTTCTAATGCACGAGTATGTGAAATGTTTATCACATGAATTCATTTGGAAAATGTGAATAGATGATGTCATATCCACATTAATCCTAAGATGGTATGTACAAATGCATAGACATATACTTGGCACTTAGATAGTTAGCACTTAGCATGTTAAGCAATTAGAAACATGTGAAGCATTAAACATATGTTATTGTACGATTTAAACTCAGAAACATGTGAAGCATTGAATATACATGTTATTGTACGATATAAACTCGTTGAAGACATGAAGAAAATATTAGAAGCAACAATATAAAAAGAATACATGTTTAAATCTACAATTGTCTCTTCTCTTTATAAAGAATCTATATGTATATAGGTATATATAGAATTATATCTATATGTAAATCAATATAGTTGTCGATGTACACTTTGCAGTTCATCAAATTTTGCAGGAAAAAAACTTGAAAAATATTTAATTGCAAAATTTTATTCTGAAAAAGCTTATTCACCGTATTTAAAATTTTAAAGGACCAAAATGATATTTTTATTTTTTTGATTCCAAATTTGCCTCTGTAGCTTTTTGTCGAGAATTGTTCTTAAAAGAAATGCAACATTATATACATGATTGAATTCAAGAAAAGAGAGAATGATACGCAGGCTACTTATGCATTGGTGATTTCAAATCATAGAACACCAACTAACTCATAATTAACCACCTATCACCATCATCCACTATCACAATCTCCTATTTCTAATTCATTTATTAATTGAAATGGGGAAAATGCTAAGAAGTTTATGTGGCTATAGTTAAGGAAACAAATAAAAAAATTCTTTTTTTTGAGAAATTTTTTTTTCTTAGAATTTGTATAATAGTGTAAAAAATGTTCCTTTTAATATAAAATTTACTCTTTTTATATATACTTAACTAATGTCCATATACATTAGCACTTAGCATGACTCTTGACATTTTAAATAAAATAATAATAATCTACGTCAATAGTAGGGATAATCTGCTCAAGAGACTTATTTTTTTTAGCAAATTACTCAATAAACTTTTTTTAGATAAAGACTTAACAAACTTACATTTAATTTAAGATTTTCAGGTTTTGAACCTAGGGTTTTGAAACTTAATCTTCTCGAGTATAGTTCATTTAATATCAATCTCTCACAACTCGAATTATGTTTGAGACATTTTTAAATGAGAAGTGTTGTTTCTCACAAAAAACAACATTGTGATTTGTGAAACAATCACAAAGGTATAATGAGTATATTCAAGATCAAACCTATTAAAACAATATCTACCTTGTGGTTAGTCGATCATTATACATCTTAGATTATTTTTTTCGGGACAACTAATTTGTAATTTTGTTTTCGCTACATATAACAATTCTCTTCTTAAATATATTCATAAGATTAAGAAAAGCAAAAAAGACATTCATAAGATATTTGTTTAGGTTTACTATATTGGATTTATTGCACACAATAAAGAAGAATGAGCAAGGAAAAAAAGAAAGAAAACTAATAACAAGAAAAAGATTGGATTAAGTGTTGACATCAAAATACTTGAATTAATAATAATTGATCAAATGCCTAACGGTGGGCCGGTCAACCTATATGGTACATAGCATATCTCACACGAAAATGGTCAACATTTATGGAAATTATTGGTTTGTTGGATTAGGTTTAACATCACTTGATTGTTCCACAATAATGACAATAATAAATCATGTTTGTAATATAAATAGTTAAGCATTATTAATAACTTTATTCTCTATTCTCTAATTTCGTTTATTATTAAATTATCAAAGCAATCATGCATGGCATGGAATGATAGAAACCAAGGTGACTTCAAGTTGGTGTTCACTGCCAAAGGTTTAAAGGCAAGGATAAGAACGCAAGACAAGACAAAGGAACCATAGCTGGATACACTAAGTATGGACCCAAGTGCATAATTTTATACACTAATTGCCAATAACACAAACTGATTAAAAAAAAAGCCACTTTCAAATTGGAATTAACAAATTCTTAGATACCCCGAATGTATAGGTATAAGCATCACATCTTAAGCATTCATTCTCTTATCTAACACTGTTTTATAACTTGCTTTTCTATTATAATTATGAATAAATAACAAAAACATATATTAACTTGCTTTTAGTACTAGTGTTTGTTATCTAATGATAATGATTAATGACAACTATCTTTGTACGAACCAGCTAAGTATATCATACATCTCTTTGTATATACGTCTCTTTAAAGTATATATCATACATCTATACTTGCTTTAGGGAATGAACTACCATATATGACCACTTACCCTACAATTGGTTCAACGGAAGGGAGGGGAGATGAGAGATTTTAATGGAGGGAAGGGGAAGGAAGGGGAGAAGATGAGAGATATTTTAATTAATTATATGTTTGGTTCAAAAGAGGAAAGGGAAGGGGAGAAGAGGGATTTAAATTAAAAATGTGTTTGGCTAACAAAGAGAGGGGAGAAATTTTAATTAAAGCTAATTTACCTTTTTGCCCTAAAGATATAATAAAACTTCTAATCGTAAAACAATCTCATGATTTTAAACTATTCACTTCACAAAAAATTAAGCCGGAGCAATAAATGAGTTTATGAGGGATTTTGCTCTCATCCCTTTGCCCCCTCTCCTCTCCTAAAAATTGAACCAAACACAAAAAGTTTAAAATATCCCCCCAAAAAAAATCTTGAACCAAATGGTTCGAATCCCAAACTGAGAAGATTTAGGAACACCATTGATGACTAAAAGGGACGAATTTCAAATCTTACATGAGATGATGATAAGCAACACTTTACTCAATACTCCCTCTGTCCTAAAATATTAAGCAAAAATGGGTCAACATAAGTTGATGTATTTGGTTGGACTAAATGCATCAACTTATGTTGACCCATTTTTACTTAATATTTTGGGATGGAGGGAGTAATAATTTATCTCTTCTTCAATTTTTATATGTTAAAAAAAGCTCAATTATTTAATATAACAAAGATGAAAGAGCAAATGGCTTTAAGATAAGAATAGTATACTTTTTTTATTAAATGGGAAAATAGTGTCTATTACCATTGGGAAGCAATTGTCAAGAAATATATAATTTTCTTAAAATACACATACCTTAAAAAAATTAAGAGTGTATTTGAATGAAATGATTAAAAATTCAATAGAATTTATAGTTTTAAGCAATTCAAATATTTCAATTGAAATTTCCTTTATTTTATTTTTTATCAATTGAAATACCCTTTATTTATATATATTTCATTTGGAAAGAGTAATTGCTTATTTAAAGTATTTTTATAAAATTTAAAAGTTTTTGTGTAAAAATATGTATATCCCTCCTCATTGTAAAATGTGTCTTAAAATCTCTTTTACTAATTATATAATTTTTCATCCTCTAACTTTTTTTTACATGTGGTGCTATCGTCTCAATGATGATGTACAATCTGCTACTCCATTTTGGTCTAAACCACAAGTAGATTGGATCAAATGTAATATTGATTGTGCCCTTTTCAAAGCCGAAGGAAAATTTGGTGTTGACATTTGTTTTCGAGACAACCTTGGACATCTTATCCAAGGCAACTCTATGGTCTTTCTTTATGTTACAACCGCACCTAAGTGTGAAGCTACCGCTCTACAACAAGCCCTCCAAATTGCTCTTGACCTTGGCCTAAATCAGGTAGTATTCGAAAGTGATTGTCAACTAGTTATGAATGCAGTCCTTAATAATAGCTCCTATATGAATGAACTATGAAGTTTACTCTCTAATTGTAGGACTTTGCTTTTATCTAATGCTAGTTATGTTCTAGCTTATATTAAGAGACTAGTTAATATAGTTGATCATAACCTTCCTTAGGCGTCTATATTACATGCTAGTCTCAATATTTTCTTTCATCCTCCCGATTGTATTGACTCTAATATTTTGGATGAAATAAAATGAGTTACCTTTCCAAAAAAAACTTTTTTTACAAAAAAAAAATGAACGAACCACAATTTATTTTTTGAAAAAAAAATTACTTTTGGTGGACCATGGATCTTTCTTTATTTCGTGGAGTCACTTCACTTTAATGGTACTCGAGCATAGATACATTCATGATGACAAATCATGCTTCTTTAGGCAATTTCCGGCCAAAGAGAAAGACATACATGTCTATGGGGACAGGACAAGGACATGCATCAACCAAGCAACAATGTGGAGTCAGTTAAAAATCATATCATCAACAACAAGATACACGTACATACATAGTGAACTATATTTTGCAGAAAGGTAAAAAATTTAGCTTTACGTATCAGGCAAATGTCCATTGATCATTTTCTTTTGGGTCCATGTAATAAGAGAAAGATTGTCTTATACTTTATTTTAAAAGATTGAGTAATTATTGCATTAATAAGAAATTGAACCAACTATAACACAGTTGTACATTTTCTGTACAGGTAGGGATGTGTGGGAAAACTGAAAGAAATTGAGCTAGTTGGAATCATAGGTCGACAAGATCAATGGAAATGAGAAAATTATGGAAGGCTTATGGAGTTTGACATGTCATTATTGGCATTATTGTGAAAGAGTATTATGCTCAATTAAATTTTCGTGCGGATTAGTTCAATCTTTCGATAGAAAAACAAAATTTAAAATAGGATTTTGCTAGAAGACATCTTTTATGAAAGTGTCTTTTAACAAGTTATTCTATGAGCATTTGTTAAAAGAAAACAACTAATTTTTATGAAGGTGTCTTTTAACAAATTTATAATTAAAAAGTGAAAATCACACCTTGAGGTGTGGGTTGCTAAAAAACACCTTCATAGGTGACTTCTAACAAAACCCTTTAAAATAATGTCTTATATTTCATATTGAAGATAAATCAGTTCTCTATTATATTGAGATAAAGATTAATTTATTTCTAGTATAAAAATGTTATGAACTATTTTGGATTTTGATTTTTAACGGTTATTAAGTTGATTTGCACAGAAAATATGAAGCCCTAAAATAAATCTCCACTTATTACGAAAAGAAAGCATAATTGATATTTGATTATAATTTATACTCCCACGAATGGATAATCTCAATTCTAAAAGTAGTGTTTTTCTCTCTCAACTTTTTAGAGTTTTGCAACATTCTCTTGGTTTTGAACCTCTAATTCTTGTAGAAATATCACTTTAGAAATATGAAGTTCGGTGGTGACATAAGTACAAACGAAAAATATTTACTGCACAATCATCCATTACATGAAACTAATTATAGGGATGTCAATGAGGATTTATCACTGTGAATCCCTGCGAGGAAATCTCCATTGAGAATTCCTTGTTTGGGGCTCCAAAGTTAGGAAATTTCCCCCACAAGAACGGGGATGGGGAGGAATGTTCCACGTGAGCACTTCGAAGATGGAGACCTGGGAAGTACCTCTGCCCTGCTGATTCCCCGACCTCAACTAAAATACTATAACATCATTTATTGTAGGTATAGTTTTAATTTTATAATTTGGTTTTTGGTCTTTTCATATGATTATTTTTTACTAAAGATATATAAACTTAGAACGGTTTTAAAAATAACTAAAATTATATATATTTTTAAAGGATTACGCTAACAAATGCTCTTAAGGATTCAAAAGATGAAATGATTTGAAAATCCTATATAAAAAAAGTTCATTTATAAGGTTTCAATGTATTGAATATACAATTATCTTAATAAAAAGTTCCGTCCTTATAATTCTAAAATAAGTATCTTAAGAACACTTTTTAACATTTTTACTTAACTTTTGGTCAATTTATTGTGAGACCGAGACATTTAATGGGGATCCCAAGGAATCCATAGAAACGGGGATGAGAAAAATAATCCATCTGTCTCATATATATGGCTTTCAATTCATCATGATATATAAATTAATTTAGCCTACTTCATCGGCAGCCTGTTCCAATATTCGTTGCATTGTGTACCCCATTAATTGAATACTCGTAGGAAGAGTGAGTACCTATACCATGCATGAAGATCAAAACAAATATCTCCATAGCCTTTTCTACTTTACAACTTAATTGATATCGAAAGATAATGTTTGGATTCATGCAAAAAGAATTAATCGAATAATATATCCACTATCCTAAATTATAGGTGCATGTTTGCCGGTGCACCATGCTAATAAGATTACGTTGACCGGTGCCACCACTTTTTTTCCTTTTATGATTAACATTTAATTAAAGAGAGGAAAATGACTACTCAAATCCAGAAACAATAGTAGAGTCTTAACTCATATAATTAATAAAAATGAGTTCAATATAAAAAGGAATAATCTCTTTTATTTACCCAAATATTTGTCGTTCTTGCAAGAGTACGAGCAATCGTGTAATATTTGTTTGTCGTTTAACAAACTTTACTTTAAAGTTGGAATGTAAAGACAAAATGAGGAAGAATAAATAGAGTATACTAAAAAAGTGGAATTTTTGTATTAAGTTATGTGATACTGATGACTATTTTAACATGGCTTCAATGGAGATTTGAACTCGACATTCTCAGGTTGTAAAACTTATTAGCTCTTACCGGCAAGTATCATACAAATTCTCACTTACTTGCGTTCCTAGTATATATTTCTACTAGGCCATCTATTGAAATATTTCATATTTTTAGATTAAAAAATTGGAGAAAGAGATTATTTTTTATTTATTATTATTATTTTTAAAATGGAAACGAGAAATTTTTTTATTAACTAAAGTGACACTAATAAATATTTTGTAATCATTTTCGAAAGGTTACAAAATTAAATTTTTACCACCGAACTCACGTTTAAAAACACATGTGTATTATTTCAGACGTAAGATAGGGATATTAATTAGGCAAATTCTATGGTACACCCAAAGGTTTGAATGTATTGGTACACCAAATCATTAAATTAATAGTTAAATGTGTAATTTTTTGAAGAGAAAAATTATTTTTTATCGCCTATAATTATAATAATTAAATCTTATTTATCAAAAACGTCGACGAAATAAAATTTAATTTTTCTGAATTTTTAGTACTCATAATAAAGAATTTTGATTATTTTTTACAATAAAATGTAAAAAAAATTACTATGATTTTTATAAACAATGAAATAATGTTTTTTTCTTATGAAATGATATTTTCTAAAATACAAATAGCTCTTTAATTCATAAAAATGATGATTAATTTATAGATTTTTTAAAGTAAGAGTACCAGTACACCATAATTTGCGGGTGTACCGTAGAAGTTCCCAATTAATTAACAACAATTTATCTAATATGGCTTGTCAAATATATTATCATCTTGAGAAATCTTCTTAAAAACTTTTTAGAGCACCCACATTTATACCATCCATATAGGTGGTATAAATGGGTCCCACTGAATACATTATATTATTTTACACTTTCTAATTATTTAAACCACTAAATTACATTTTCTAAATATCCATATCATTTATCCAAATTTATAATTTAAAATCATATTCTAATTTTATATTATTTTTTACATCAAAAAGTAGGAAAGAGAGGGTGGCAATGCATTACCACCCAACTTGTTGGACAAAGTGCAATATATGACACAATGTCATAAAATCTGCTAAGACACTCTAAAAAAGTGCCGATATTTATGCTCTTAGTAGTACCCCTTTCAAATCTTCAAATGTATTAATTATATATTTTTATCATAATATTTCTATTTGTAATTATTTAATCTCTTTATTTGTAACCAACAATTAAACAATGAACATTGTTTATGTTATTGGAAGGATATATCTATCCTCTCTCATTATTATTGCAGAAATAATTGCTCGTCATTTTACAGGAACATACTGACAAAAAATAATATTCACACGTTTGTTAGTATATATTACTAGTAATTACTGTACTAGTAATATATTCCTTGACCCATAGAGTTTCTTAAAATGACTTTGTAGACAAAAAAAATGTGAAGTTTCTTTTCGTGGCTTGTGAGAATACTCTAATGATCTTGTGGAACAAGACAAGACAACAATCTATATGTACAGTACAGAGGTAAATTTCAACAAAGTAAAATTACCTAGGATTCTGTTGGTGGATGAGAACACACTGTCCCAGCATGTGTTGGAAGAAAGAGAGAGATGGAAATTGGAAGTAGGTACTACGTACGTACTAAGGACTGGAGGCAATGTCATGCATGCATTTGGTGAAGGACACAATACGGTGTTAGGTCAATAAACGGATGATGTAAATTGTTTTTCACTTGGATCGCCATCAATTGTGTAACTTTAAAAATGGTTAGAAAAAATTCCAATGTTTATAATGATGTAACGATTGTGGTTGATTACCGATGTAAAAATAAGAGGAAAAACGTCACATCTCCACCAAAATCTTAAAACATTAGATATTTGAATCGTCTTTATTTATATCTAACGTTCTATACTTTTATTTGTGACATGAGACTTAAACACTTACATTTGAACCCAACATAGACGAATTAAATCATTTTATTAATGTCATATAAATGTTATGATGAACTTGATCTTAACAAATACTTCCTCGACCCTCGTTCATTTTTAGTTGCATTCTTAAATTATTTAATTTTCATAAGTTATTTTACTTTGTGCTCGAGTCCTGACCTCTTTAGTTAATTAAGTTTTTTAAAAGTCTTATGCTTATTTATCTAAAATAAAAAGGCAATTCTGACTTAGCCTCCTATGCTAAAAGTAGGTTCGATGTAGACTCATGTTAGTCAGCCATATCTATTTTACCCCTGCACATGAGTGTCTTTCCGAAATCCAAATTGTGTGACTACACGACTGTTAACCACACTAGGACGATCCATATTTTAAGCACAAACTATAGATTTTCTTTTTATAAATAATCCAAATTTATAATTTACTTCGTTCGATTAAGATCAGACAGTTCAAATATGTTTATTGCATGTAGTCAATAATATATACTTAATCTATATCCGTCTTTACTCTAGTTATTTATAAATGTTCCCGGAGTCGGGTCTCATTGGTCCACCCTCAATCAAATGTATTTGATTTTGCAATATTTTTCTTAACAAACACAAAAAAGAAATGGTGGTCCTGCATGAAATATATATATTATTGTGGTCATTTTCTTATAGATTATTATGGTCAAAGTGCACACTCTACCGACAGAAGAATCGAAAACAGCTAGCAAGTAATAGAAATTGGTGAGTTGGGTTTATATTGCTGCTGTTGGAAACTGAAGGTTTCATATTCAAAAGATGGCGTCAGCAGTGATTTTGGTGTGCATTTTTCTTGTACAGTACAGATATTGTGACGTAACAAATAAAGATATTGGTTCTTTTGGTTGAGGACGGTGGTCAAATAGTCAGCATAGTTTTGGTTGTGGCTGTGGAATGTAGACTTAGTTAATTAATAGCATTTTGAATCAACCAAGGTCCACAATGCTGAACTGAAAAAAGAAAATAGACTCATTAGTCAACATGTACAAGTATAATATAGGAGTAAATGATTTACAGAAGTATAATAGTCAACTTCAAAAGCTTGGTCTATTGAGAATTTGAAACTCACAGATTTAAACTCGGTTGATGTTTTTGAAGAGAAGTAAATATAAATACATTTTTAAACGTTTTGAGTTTTATTAGGGCATCATATCTTCACGTTAAATTTTTCTTATAAGAAAAAGTAGTATATGGTTGTATTCTTGCTTGTGGTTTGGTTTGTTTAATGAATAAATTCTAATTTAGTTCCATACATATTTTTCTTTCTAATTTAGCTTTTTAATTAGGATACACCAACGTTATAAATCTTTTTTACATTTGGATTCAATCAAATCATATCATATAGATGTATTTCGATACACTAACATATATGATTCAATCAAATCACATCATATAGATGTATTTGGATACATTAACCTATAAAATTGACTCTCATTTATTTTGATTAGATTCACGTGGAGAAAAAAAATTTATATTGTCTGAACATAAACTCTTGGTATATAAAATTTTGTACAGCAAAACCTCCCTTGGTGATTCTTTTAACTCGTGTTGGAGGTGAAGAAAGCAGTTTTCTTTTTATTCTTCATTTAGCAACTTAGCAAGACTCAGTTGGAACTTGGAAGTTTCTTTTTCCATTTTTTTTCCTAGAAAATTGCTCTTCTCCCATCAAGTTTTGCTCACTCCTATACAAACTGATCAAAATGCAATGCTCCGTGTGAGTTAACTCACGTTCGGTAAGCTGAAGTACAATCTGTGTGAGTTAACTCACGCTGGGTTATAACCTACATGAGTTAAATCACGTGGGATAGTGAACGTGATTGACGTCACGTTGGGTTTAACATCTGCGTGACTTAACTCACGCGGGGTATTTTGGTCAGTTTATATGGGAGTGAAATGTTTTTTGTTGGGAGAAGAGCAATTTCTTTTTGTTATGCATATTCTCTTCTTAATTCACCTTCTATTACCAAGTTAGACGTGAATAGCTGGTCTAATCACAATAAATCACTCAATTCTATTTCGTTGATGACTGACTGCCAACAATAGGTAAATATAATATATAGTCAATTTTTAAATTTGTTGAAGTTTTTTTTCTTTTTTCTTTCCAGTATGGTTACATGTAATCCCTAAACTTTCTGTCTTCTACAATCCTAGATGTCTAATTTCTTACGCAGCAAGCAATGCACACCTGCTAAAACACCATTCTGGCGGACGAATATGAAGAAGGTTACCCAAAATACATCCAAACTAAGGATATGATGATTCAGCTCATTCAAGATATCATCCTAATCCTGCAACCAAATAATAAGGATAAACCAAGAAAATGAAATGAACCCGGATACAGAAACTACATTTTCAATACATATACGTTGTTGTACTCGGTCACTCACTGCATATTTTGGCATTATACTTTATTAATTTGGAAGGGTGCTCAAATGTCTGAAAGTCAGAAATACAGAAAGAAAGAATATATAATAACAGAATAAATAGAGTACGTTGTAACGTATGCAAAAAGATAATTCAAAAGGAAGAGTATGAGTATGCAATGGGGAGCCAATCAACTTCATTAAATTCTCAGGAACATAATTCAGCGAATTGCAATTAGGAGTGTACGTGTACATCAATTAGATATTTATTGAGCTAAACTACATCCAAATTGAAACCAAATAATAAGGATTGCATTTCAAAACCGAACCAGATGTCTTCCTGTTTGGTTATGTCAAACCAGTTTCCAAATTGTATTTAAAACCAGGTTTCTTCTTTTGATATTTTGTAAAAAAATTGTCCATGACAAAGCACGCTGAAAACAAACATTGGAATGACAATTTACCAAAAGTAATGTTCTGATGCACAGTCAGCTTGCCTTCAAGAAGAAAGAATATTTCAGTTTGCACCAATCTAATCAGTTGAGTCTTGTTCGTCAATTTTATCTTCTCAGTACTAAACTGAAAATTGTATCGGTCATTTCAGCGGTAAAACGACAACATATTGGTTCCAAATCCTTGTTACACCTATATATTTGTTCTTCCATCAACAGGTTCCATTGCTAGCTCTATTGAATTAAGGTATTATAAATTTAAAACATGTAATCTTTTACTTCACTGAAAATGTTTGCTAAACGTATTAAAGCATGATATGATATTATTGGTGAGCAAAATATCATGCAACACTTGACTTTTTTGTTTTTCTACAGCAATTGTTCGAAATCCTGACTGACTTTGGTTGAAATCCATAGAGAAATAAGCACAAACAGTTGCAAGGTGCTTTCAGTAACAGGTTTCAACAGCCAACTCGAGGAACTCCCATGTTCTATAAAACTACAAAAATGTAATTTATATTTGATCAGAAAAAGACACTTATGCAAACACATTAGTACATTGCTAGCAGTAACGTAATTGAATAGAATGAGAGAGCGAGAGATTAGTTACGTACTTTGGTAATGAATGAAAGAAGCAATAGGCGAAGAAGGAGAAAGCGGAGTATTTAACAATGGGGGAAACTTGGAGGTGCTACATTATGTGGAATCAAGAGGATTAAGAGGAAAAAGAGAAAGATGAGAAATGAGATAATAGAATGAATGAACGAATGGTTAAGTTGTACTGCAGAGAGGGGGCGGAGATTAAGTATTCGACGGTGCAGAATTGATACGCGGGTGATGAGAATGGGAAAGGTGGGATTTATAATTTTGCGACCAAGAGAGGATTGTGTGCTGGTAAGAAGTCCAAGATATCGTGGACCCAGGTGGAAACTGGGTCCGCGATTACTTGGAAGTATCCGAGCGTGGTTTTGGAGGGAGATGAGAGTGTTGGTGAGTTTTATTCGGTAGCTTTGACGAATAATTATCAGCAGGCGGATACGGGGACTAAGATGATACATAAAGGGAAGAATACAAAGAGTCGGATTATATCCAAGGGTATTTCTGCTGGACATTCAAGGAATTGTTATAGAGGACTTTTTCAGGTTCAGTCTAAGGCGGAGAATGCGAAAAACTCTCCGCAGTGTGATTCCATGCTTATTGGTGATAGTGCTGCTGCCAATACCTATCCTTACATTCAGGTAACATTTTTTTTTCTTCCTGTTTTGCTTTCAACTTTAGTTGATAATTTCATATTTACATTGTGTTAGTGATTTTCATTGTTACTTGTTAATGCTTTTAGTTAATACTTATGGTATACTGATTGATAAATTTAAAAGATGGCGATAAGGAAGCATGGGAATTTCAAAATATGTAGGCTGTATTTGTGCATACTTCATAGACACTTTGTATATATTTTCTAAGATTGGAGTTTCTATATGAATTTCATGTGTTATGTTTTATAGTTATATGTTTTGTTGTATCTTCTTACCTATGTCATTGTATTTGCATGTCGCGTTGTATTTGTGGTTTCTAGTTGAAAGGGGAGACAGATATAAAGGTTTGAACATTTATTTGACCAATTTGAAGTAATGGAAGAAATCCTCACAGTAATATTGATATAGAAAGTTAGTCTTGAATGTGTTTGATAAATTAACAAAATGAGTTTAACTAAAATAGTTCGAGTCATTTAACCCTGATTATATTAAGTTCCAAATCATACAGATGTTCATGCCTTTTATCAAGCATAACATGGTGAGAATGGCTATTGTTTAGACAACTATTGTGGCCAATTATATAGCTATGATTTAAGCACTATATTTTTTTTTTTTTTTTTGAAGTTCAAAGATTTCATTGATTAGAAACAGGAACTGGCCTGCTCATGGCCTACAACAGTAGTAGCAGCAGAAAAATTAACTTGGTTTGGAGGGGCATTCCCCAACCAAAACTTAGTACCAACTATCTTGGCTAAAGAAGCAAGATTATGAGCTTCACTATTTAGCTCTCTGTTCACATGTTTAACCATTACAAATGGGATTTTTTCTAATAATTTCCAAGGTTCAATAGATACCACAACACTGTTCTTGTTGACACAGTTAACTACTCCCAGCGCATCACTAATTACTTCCACACTTTGGATACCTTGAGCTGTTGCATATTGTAAGGCCCACCTGACTGCCATTGCTTCTGCCAGCATTGGATCAACATGAATATCCTTTAGTCTGCACGCACTGTGTATGACCATCCCCTCCTGGTTTTTTAGAACCATCCCCCAACCAGTTTGTCCATTAGGGAAACAACCTGCGTCAACCGACAGAGTATGTTGCATAACTTGATTTGTTTCTGCATTAATCCTGTTCCTGCAAACCTGTGTGGGTCTTAATTTTGCGGTTGCTGCAACATGTACCTGCACAACCTGCACTGCAGACTGAGCCAAACAGATTGGGTCTGTTGGAGTACCATTAAACACATCCTGATTCCTAACATACCAGACTTTTCACAGAATTGTACTAAAAATTGTGAGCCTCGAACATCATTACAGTTCAGCCACTCTAGGATCCAGCAGTTTAGATCAACATTCATAGGGGGTTCTATGGTTGTTCTGTTGCACTAAATTAGTACTTTTTCAACTAATACACGTGGTCTAGATCAAATTATTGGCGGAAGAACACTAGAAATTGTTGGTGTATCCTGCAACTATTTGATATTAGGTTTTAGGCCTGATTTACATGACCCCATTTTCTATATTGATTGAACACAACTTTGGTGTGTGTATACATATAGCTTGAAGAAGTGTGTCTTTTATTTTGTTTACAGGAGGCTAAAACTCTTACAGTGTTTGGTTGAGACAAAAAATAGTTCATTGTTGATATGGATTTAGTTCTTTGTTTATTTGATAGCATTATTGTGCACAGTTTCCATACCCAAGTTAACTCCTACTACTTCCTATTTGTTTCCTTCTTATTTTCACCCTTTTTTCTATTCTGTAATGTCAAGAAACTTGCCTCAAGACTTCTGCTCATGAAATTGCAATTGTTTTCTAGGTGAAAAATCCAACAGCAAGAATTGAGCATGAGGCTAGTACGTCGAAAATTGGTGAAGATCAGTTATTTTACTTTCAACAGAGAGGAATAGAGTATGAAAAAGCAATGGCTGCTATGATCTCTGGATTTTGCCGTGATGTCTTCAATGAACTTCCCGATGAATTTGGCTCCGAGGTGAACCAACTCATGAGCTTGAAACTTGAAGGGTCAGTCGGATAAACAGCTTGTTAGGCATCATTATTTTGAATTAGCTCAAGCCATTGGTTCTTAAAATTGTGGAAGTTCTCAGAGGTAGTGTATCTGGAAAGATGTGTACATGATGTATATGATCTTTATAATTTTGTCTGAAACATATATAGATTTTGTCTGGAACCATGCCATAAAGAATCCATGACAATATGTTTATAAGTGATAGGCAGGCCACCCTTTAAAAGCCGGTTTTGTAAGGGTTGAGTTAAGCCCAACCCAAATTTTAAGATATATGATGTTGATTAGCTCTTTTGATTTCTGTTCATTTATTCTCTTTGTTCTTCTAACAACCTGAGTAATCCGTTACAAATTATGACCTTCATATTTGAATCCTTACAAAACTATATCCTAGGTTTAGTCTCTTTATTTTCTGTGGTTGTTGAATGTATTCTGAAGTATGACTGCCACTTATTATTAAACTCCAACCACGGCTGTAAAAGCATTGATTATCTGCTTGTATCCTTCTTTCTCAATATTCAGATCTTAAACTAATTACATTCACCTGGCAAAACTTGTACATGTGTGCTTGATTTGCATTCCAAGTTACATTGATACTGTGAAAAGACCCTATTAAATCTGGCATTGTTTCAATGATTTGTATGCATAAAATTCTCCCTCCTTGCACACAAGCCATGAACTCTTCAACTCTGAAAGGTCTAGCCATTGGACTATAACTTAAGTTGAGCCACTGACTGTGTTTTTCTATTGGGTACTGGTAGATCTTGAAACTGATTTATGTAGTGCTTTTCTTGTGTATGGACTGTGATTGTAGTTAAGTGATGCAAGTTTTTCGATCGAGGATAAAACCACATACACCGCCATTTTGGTTGATGGTACTTCCATTTTCCTGAACAAAGATTGTTAGAATTTTGTGTTCCTATCTTGTGAATGCATTGGCCTTTCCTCAAGTAGTCAAAATCTCATATATTCATCTATATTTATCTTCTTTCTAGTACGCACTGCAGCTCCCAATATTGGCTTCCCAGATAATAATTCATGGTAATTGCAAATTAGGCAGTTATTGTTTTCCCGTTTGTTTAAGATTTAAAATAAATTATTTTGATGTTTTGGTAATGTTTGAGTGTAAGTTTTTTCAAAAATTATTTTTATGATGAAAATAACAAGCTATTTTTATTAGCTTTTGAAGAAAATCATTTTTAATAGAAGAGAGGAAAAATCTTAGTTTATGATTGAAAACCATTTTTTCAATCATATTGATGAAAAACTAAATTATTTATATCAAAACCACTTTTATTTTATTTCATAAGAAACAAATTCATATAAATATAAAACCCCTATCTAATAAATGATAACCTCAAATTGGAAAAAGAAAATGGTCGATGTAATTTAAGAGTGCCGGTCCTAATGTTTTCACCGATAAATTCCCAAATAATATTGGTTTTATGAATCTCAAGGTAGGTTCAATTTCTCCAATGCCAATTTTGGTGGGTTAGTCCATAGAGTTTCACTTTGGCTTTAAATGGGGTCCTCCACTTGTGAACGGTGGGTGGGACTAAACCCCTTGGATTAGTCGGTCCTTCAGTCTTATACCAAGTTTTCAAAAAAATATTGGTTATGAGTGCCTACTGTAAGAATGCCAACTAGTAATCGAAGTTCGTTTTGGCATTTGTTTTAAGCATGTCAACTAGTAAAGAATCCATGGAAGATTGTTTCAATGTGGAGAAAAAATAATGAGAAACAAAGGCATGAAATTACATTGCTTGTCACTAGAGAAAAACTTCTCTTAGAATAGATAGATCAATGTGCCAATGATTGCAATGTTTTCATAATACAATAAGTCACAACTAGGCAAGCACCTGAGATCAGTTTGTGTTGTTACATATCACATTTTCACAAATGAAATGTTTCATTTCTTGATGGTTACCAGCAGTCACAACAACAAATGTTGTTTCCTTTGCAACAATATGGTGCATGGAAAAGCTTTACACAAGGGAAGGAATGCACAACTTGAAACACAGTATATATACATTTATTTATAAACAACAAGAAAAATAAAATCTGTGCATTTACATCCCCCACAATTGGAATGGCAATAGAAGAGTCTTCAGAGAACGAATCCATGATTGTTCCTGTAGATGATAGAACTGAATCACTTTACTACTAAGACTAATGTATACAAAGACTGTGTGTGATTCATTGATAAAATTTCATCCCCAATGAAATCCATAGAATTCTAAAGTGACATTATACACCTGTAAGTGACATTGATAAGCAGGATTTGGGCGCAGAACCAAAAAAATTGCTTATACAGCCAAGATACCGGCTAAAACACCATTTCAGCTCATTCAAGATATCACCCTAATCCTACAAACAAATAATAAGGATAGACCAAGTAAACGAAAGGAACCCAAATACAGAAACCATATTATCAATAAATTGTACACATTGCATCATTTTCCATTATACTTTACTTTGAAAGGGTGCTCAAATATCTAAAAAATAGAGTAAGTTGTAATGTATGCCCAAAAAGTATCCAGAAGGAAAAGTATGGGTATGCAATGGGGAACCAATCAACTTCATTAAATTCTTTTCATCAGATCATATATGCTCTTCACTCACAGAATCTCAGGAATAAAATTCAGCAAATTGAAATTAGGGGTGTTTATGTACATAAATGGGATGTTAATTGAATCAAACTGTATTCAAATTGAAAACAAAGGATTGCATTTCAAAACCAAACCAGGTGTCTTCCAAAAACTGGTTTTGTTTTGTCATACCAGTTTTCAACCGGATTTAAAACCATGTTCCTTCTCTGATATTTTGTAAAACATTGACGGACAGTTTAGCTTTTGGCATCAATAAAGTTCTGATGCACAGTCAGCTTGCCTTCAAGAAACAAGAATATTTCTATTTGAAATCAATCTAATCAATTGAGTCTTGTTCTTCAATCTAATCTAGCCAGTACAGGATTGAAAATTTGTTGGTCATTTCAGCAGTATAACAAAACAATCTTGGTTATGAATTACTTGTTACACCTATTTCTTAGCTTTTCTTTATAAGTTTAAAATAAGTAATTTTTTATTTTACTGTAAATGTTTGCTAAACATATTAAAGCATGATATGATATTGGTAAGCAATATATCAAGCAACACTTCACATTTTTGTTTTTCTAGAGCAATTGTTCCAAATCCTCTGACACACCTGCTATCTCAGCACATACCTGATATCTCAAGAAGGTTCAAGCACATGCTTGAGAATCTCTGTCACCATTTTTATGATATCTTCTTCTTTACACGAGGCCGCAAAATTTACTGACAACAAAATCCCTTTGTCGGTTACTTGGTATGTGAAGTTTATTCATATGGTTGTATGAATAGGATTATAGAAAATTAAACCTGAAAACACTATATATGAATCTAGATTCACTTTCTTACCCCATGCAAGAACTGGGAACTCCCATTTCTGTTTAGGGACTGTCATTACATATGACACAACCTGCAAAAGTATACCACAGTTTTCCAAAATTAAAAGCTTATATGACATTATTTGGTATACGGAAATAGCTAAGGAATTAACAAATTACCAAGATTGATGCAGCAAGGGAGCGAGGCGACTTATAAAGAAACGTTGTCTCCTCCTTTTCATAGAGAAGATCCATGATTTCCATGCAAGCTTCAAAGTTAATCAATTCACCAACTTTTGCCACTCCCCTGAGCTCAACCATTCGAAAGAGGGAATCATTCATTCATGTAAGAAACTCAACTTCAAATAGCAAAATTAAAAACATCTCCATCTTAAGAATATGACTCAAGCTCACTTGATTTGAATCCAAAGCTGTTCAAGGATTGAAAAGACAATATTTGTTGTCCCAATCTCAAAGTTCAGCACCTGAGAAAAAGTCAAATGATGTCAAAATCTGATGATACCTCGGCTGAGTCCACAACTTCAATTTATACCTGCATGAAGAGTACCTCCTGCAAATGAAGAACTTAAAATTTGAGAGAAATACAAAATAAAAAGCCTCATGTTATATCAAAATTAAAAGCAAAAAGAATAACAGTATATAGTTTTATACCTTTGAAATATTATGTATCTTATGGTGAATCCCCATTTAAATTTAGTTAAAAAATATCTAAAAGAAACAATTATATCCTAGTGCGTGGAGAGGGACCAAAAACACATTATTTTCATTGGATATTATACACTAAAGAGTAAAAACAGTGAGTTAAGATCCTCTCCATTTGTTCCATTACCAAAGTTTTAGTGCATAAATATTCAACTAATGTCTCCGATTTTAGAAATATGTTCATTTATATCATATTTATTTTGTTCAAAGCTATAGTAAATGACATTTCAATTTTATTTAGCAAATGGAGATATCCCAACTCAAAAGCAATAACACATGTATCCAACCATATCTCATCACGTCGTCGCTTTCTGATTTTACTTGTTACAATATGTTCAAAAATATACATACACAATGCATAGTCATTAAACTCAAACTAAAAACGAAAAAAATTTAAATGAAGTAATAAAACAATAACAATAATATCTTTCATGAAATAAAAACATAATCAACTCACTGCTTCTAGAAAATTCCGATTTGTGAAGTGTTGTTCCTTGATTGATTTATCTGCCAAAGACTTTAAAGTTGCAACAGAGAGTGGTTTCGAATCATGTATCTGCGAACAAATTTCAACAACACAATCACATTCACAAATGGCAGTAAATTGAAAAACACAAGCACAAGCGTGAAATGAGAATGTGAAAATAGAAAGCCTGACTGACTTTGGTTGAAATCCATAGAGAAATAAGCACAAACAGCTGCAAGGTGCTTTCAGTAACAGGTTTCAGTAGCCAGTTCGACGAACTCCCACGTTCTATAAAACTACAAAAATGTAATTTATATTTATATTTGATCAACTTATGCGAACACACGATTGCAAGTAAAATAATAGAGTGAGAGATTGCTTACGTTGGTAACGAAGGAAAGAAGCGATCGGCGAAGAAGGAGAATGCGGAGTACTTGACAATGGGGGAAACTCGGAGGTGCTACATTACATGGAATAGAAGCAAGAGGATTATGAGAAGAAAGGTGAAAAAGTAAGATGAGAAATGATATGATAGAAGAATGGTACTTGAGCAGATTTGATGAAGAATTCGACTGTATTGAGGCGCTGATGCGAAGAAGATTCTACCATTGCATTGCAGCTCAGAATCTTAAGTTACAAACACTTCCTTCGCTACCTGCGCCTTATGGCATGCGTGCGTATGCAAATGTCTTAATGCCTTTTATAGTCCCAGGGTAAGAGAGGGTATCTGATGGGGTTGCCCGTTTGTAGAACTACTAAGGTAAGAGAGGGTATGTGATGAATTTCTAAAATTCATAGACAAAATTGGAGCCTCTAGATGACAATTTAGGAATATCAATTCTTTTATGTTTCAATTACCTCTGAGAAAGTAAGGTCTAATTATAATACTATGTACGTAGGCATATTGAACCTTGTAGGATTGATGACCCTACACCCTTTAGAGCGCATATAACCTTAGTGTGATCAACATGTGAAGCTCAGCAGCTGGAGGGACATACTACCCCACAAACTCATCTCTTAAATAAAACCATTATCTCATAACTGAATAATTACTTGTCTTTTATTCAAACAAGAAAATAGAGGAGATTCGAACAATCATAATTGTAACTAAAACTCTACAATCAAACCAAGTTAATAAATCACTACTACTTTGTGCAATCAAATTAAACTTGCAAACTCCTCCCAATTTAATGCTTTTATTTATTTATTCGCCTTTTATTTTTTGTTTTAATAAATAACGTTAGTTGTCAAATTGAAAGGATAAAATTCATATGGAAACGATCTTACTTACTACTTTATTAATTGAAAACGGTTTGTTACATTTGTCAAATTTAATCTTGAAGTTTTTGACGTCGTTGTTGGATATTATTGATATTTTCGACAAGTAAATTGTTTTATTTCATTATTGATTTTCTCGTATTTGTTTAGATATTGTTTATGTAAAAATCTCTCATAAAGTGATTAAATAAAACAAATGAATATGAATCATATCAACAAAAAGTAGAGTAGGTTGTTAGATTTTCATCCTTCAGTGTATTTTGGTTGATGATTTGTTTGAATACTCGCCCGTTCATTTTTATTGTTGATATTTTTGTAGTAAAAAAAATTCAAAAAAATTAGTTCATGTTCGTCGTTTTCAAACTATAAAAATTGGAATTTTAGAACTATATGAAATCTTCATGACATCATCTAATAACACCTTATTCTCCTTCAATAATAACTAATATCTGCAATTGAGTGAAATTATCATTTTTTTTTCCTCTTCAATTTATCGTCCTTTCTTTATTTGTATGAATTGTTCAAATACGATATAAAACATGCAAATTGCTAATTTCAAAATATATATCAACAATTGTCTTAATTGTTTGAAGTTTTGTATACATGATCATCATCATATAAGATGGTTCAACTGTCGTATTGATTTAATTCGTCTTTTACAAAGAGTTATTGAAAACGGAAGTATGAGCTTGACACTTGTGTCAACATATACTTGGATCTTTTAAATGACATGCATATGATGGAGAATTTAATAAGCAAATTGCAACTAGTAACACCAATGGGAATGGTGTTAGTGATATTAGAGAAATTCTAATTGAATATACGAATCTAGATCCGCATAAGATGGGGTTGGAGCACCGGCCATATTTTTGCTAATAGAGGGGTTGGAGCAACTTATATTTATGCAAAACTTTATAGTACAGACATATGCTTCTTTAATTTACTATTTTTTCATAGAAAAACTGCACGCCACAACTACAGTATCGGTCAAAAATTCATACATAAACTTATTTATTCTCACTAGTTGCATTATTAAAATTATATTTCTAAGAAAAAAATTAACAATTGCTTCATATCATTGAATGAAAACAATACACACAAAACACACACCCAAACTTATTTATTCTCACAAGTTGCATTTCTAAAATCATATTTATTGGGAAATTTTAACTTCATATCCTTGAACAATATATGCATGTGGTTAACAATTTTTTGGAAGTATAGTAATAACCAACTTGCTCAATAATTGGCTTATAATTCATCGACTTTCATTTTTTTAATGCATATTTTTGTTTTTTCATGTTTTAATATCATATAGTTGGAATCATCCACAAATGCTAATGGTTATAGTTTATAGAAGAGGGAAAAAAAACTTGTTAGTTGCAAAGATCGAATTCTAAACCTCTTTCTTAACACTTCTTTGAACGTCCTAATCCATACCAAGATACCTTTGCAATTGCTACGTATAATTGACTTTCATATCAGAAATATTTATAGAAAAGTTTTCTTTGTTAAATTGAAAAGCTTTAAACATATATTTAATTTTCATGATCACTAACATATATATTTGAAGATTCAGCTTCAAACACAATTAACTAATTTAAGATTAATGAATTTTTTTTAATGTACAATTAATCTTCTATCATGCACATAACTATATATCAACATCAACAACCAACTTCAATGCTTCACTTGGCTAAAAATACTAACCATAAAAAAAAAAAAAAAAATTTTCTTAAGAAAAAATCACAA
>Ga0228711_1002390_pt1 | contig 28819 bp, 15 predicted proteins | sample MedpolnodulmetaG_2_FD_177996 | JGI IMG/M metagenome (GOLD analysis project Ga0228711, IMG submission 177996) | Root nodule microbial communities from Medicago polymorpha collected in Santa Monica, California, United States - brown nodules | ecosystem: Host-associated > Plants > Roots > Nodule... | reverse complement strand
ATTTTACTGTTTTACCCTTAAACTTAATTAAATAAAGAAACTACTTGATTTTACAATTTCAGAGACCAACCAATGACAAACACACATCTAAGCTGTTTATTTTATCTTAAACTGGCTCATATATTTTTCACAACACGACATGAACCGGTGAATTAACATTAAAAAAAAAGATCAACAAGCAATAATAAGTTGAATTAAAATAAGATAATAATAATAATAAGGTCGTTGACATCAACAAAGGAGTAATAGAAGTGGTTTTAGATGTAACAAATAAGAGTTATAGATAATATAATAATAAAAGTTGTTAAAAAAAAATATAACAAAATAATAATGATAATTGTTATAAGAATAAGATAACCTAATAATAATAAATAATAATAAAAGTTGTTACAAGGTTAATATTAATATTGAGATTTGAAATTAATTTAAGGATAATTATGGCAATGCAATCAAATTTTAAAAAGATTTGCTCCCCTCCCTTTCTCTTCCCTTCCCTTCTAAAAATTGAACCAAACACTTCAAATTAAAAATCTCTCCTCCCATCCCCTCCAAAACTCTCGAACCAAACGGACCCTAAAGAGAGTAGTATAATTTAAGGAGATTATAGTTGAGTTTAGAGATAAAAAATGATAGTTTTGGGATTGATCATCAATTGAAAAGAAACAATAAGTGTACAAATGACATTTTTTTTGTGCTATGTTATTTGAGCAACTATAACAATTTACAAAAACATCCAATATAATGTGAGTCTATAAAAACATGGTGTATAAATATTATTTCTTTTTCTTTTGTAAGGAAGTGAATAGAAAAGAAATCAGATCAGACTGGTAGAAGCATAAGATCGAGTGAAAGAAGGAAGAAGAAATATGGGAGTTGAGAAGCAAATCGTTCGACCTGGAAACGGTCCTAAGCCAACTCCTGGTCAAAACGTCACTGTCCACTGCACCGGATACGGTTCGCACTCTCTCTAAACCCTAAAACCAAAAACCCCATTTCTTATTTTTCATTTTATTTTATTTAATTACCCTTTATAATTAAATTAAATTAGATCTACTCGTTCTTTGTTTGGCTTTGATTTAGATTTATTCATTCATGCGCTAATTGTTTTTTTTATTGCGATGCGATGCGATGATGATGAACAGGGAAAAACCGTGACCTGTCTCAGAAATTCTGGAGGTTGGTTAATTTACTTACTTTACCCTTTTCATTCTATTTTTTGTTTTTTTTTTTATTACCTGTTCTATATTGATATTGCTTTCATTTCATTTACTTTATCACAGTACAAAAGATCCTGGCCAGAGTCCATTCACTTTCAAAATCGGCAAAGGTTCTGTCATCAAAGGTACCGTTATACATGACGGTTCAATTTAAATTCATATACACTATTGTCGGTGTAGAGTTTTTACACCATGGGTTAATCATAACCCCATGATCATTGGAAGCATTTGACTTTTATCATAACCAGTTCTAAAGTCTGCAAACTATGATTGCTACTACATTATTATTATTATTGTGATAACTTATTAGTGCTAATATTAGTACTTTGAGTAATTCTAGCAACACTCTCTAATACTCACTCTCTTATTGGTTTTAAATCATTGTGGGTCTATACTTTGAAAATTGAATCAACACAAAGTAGTGGGACATACATTGATTCCTGTGAGTGCCAGAGAGAGTGTTCAAAAGTGAGTGTTGCTAGCATTTCTCTAGTACTTTTACTTTATTTCTGGCTTCTTTACAAATATAATATTGCTGCAATGCACATTCAAATGTGTTGGCAACTCTTTCACTGTATGATTTATTCCAACTATCTATGTGTGTAGGATGGGATGAAGGTGTCATTGGCATGCAAATCGGAGAAGTTGCTCGTCTTCGGGTATATTATCTATTCTATGCTATTATTACTTTTAATAACTTGTTGCCATTCAGGGCTTGTTTGAATTGGATACTAACATAGACACTTGTGACATTGCCTGTGAAAATAGTTTATCACAATATCATGTCCATAAACTATTCTAGTTTTTTTTTTTTAAGCTGTTTAGGATAGTTTACGAAAACATTTTATGGCTTATATGAAAACAATTTGACTTTATGAAAAGAACTTATAGCTTATATAAAAATAGTGACTTTATTTTATACTTTATTATAGAAATAGCTTATGCACAAGCATTTCTACGACAAGTGTTTATAGTATAAGCGCTTAATTGAACTGCTCATCCAAACATGGCCTCATTATATTGAATTTTCTTTGCTGTTTGTTTTTACTCACACGCATACAAGATGAAAATCCACTTACTCGAGTTGTATGCATTAAATTTTTATCAAATCAATTGTTGAATCAAACGTTGTTATATGAAAACAATAACTTTATTTTATATTTTATTATAGAAATAGTTTATACACAAGCATTTATATGATACGTGTTTACGGTATAACTATAAGTGCTTAATTGAACTGGTCATCCAAACATAGCCTTAATACTGAATTTCCTTTGCTGTTTGTTTTACTCACACGCATACTAGGTGAAAATCCACCTGCTTGAGTTGTACGCATTAAATTTTATCGACTCAATTGTTAAATCAAACGTTCTAATTATTGAGTATGTTAAGTTTATAAATTTTTACAATTTTAAAAGCTAGTTGATACTCGGTCAAATAGTTTTTAATTTGAGTAATCCTTGTTATTGACCTTGTTGATAATCTTGCAGTGCTCTCCGGATTATGCTTATGGTGCTAGTGGTTTTCCTGCTTGGGGAATACAACCCAACTCTGTCTTGGAGTTTGAGATTGAGGTCTTGAGTGCAGAATGAAAACCTTTTTAGTTTGTCCTTCGGTAAATTATTATTATAAGTTGAGTATCCTACATTTCTGTGGACATGTATAATGCTACCCTTGCACTTTGAGTGATATCTGCTGTGGTTGAGATGTTGAACTTGAATACTAAATAAAATTCCACTCATCTCAAACTCTTCAATATTGATGTTTGGTAGTGTTTACATATATCTTCTCTGTTTCTTTATCAATTTGTTGATCAATGTTATTTGGCAATGCACGGTCTTGGTTTCTGCTTCTGAGTGAAAGCCTTCAGTTTATATCGTTTTTGTGGATCCTAAAAGATATTTTTTTTTTTAATTTCTTCATCAATAATCCCAACTTATCTTGTCCCCATATTTGTTAATAGAATTATAACTGAAGTCTATATTGGATGAAGATTATGTAGAAGAGCGTATAAGAAAAGATATTTTTCCTAGAAATTATTATGTGAAAACTTGCATTTTGATAAGCTTATGGTGTGTTTGGATGATACCTGCTCATAAGCTCTTTCGAGAGCGCTACTATATAAGGAACCATCCAATATGGATATGAGTTTAGTACATCTATTTGTTACTGCATATACTCAACTTATATATATAGAATATATCTATTTTGCTGCTATATAGAAGTTCTTGGAATAAGGTTTTGGGCTCGTTTGGATTAGCTTATTTTAGAGCTTATATAAAACAACTTATGCAAATAAATAAGTTTTTATGTATTATTTATAAGTTTTTAAGGTAGTTTATGAAAAAACAGTTTATGAAGATACGATTTTTGTTAGTGAGAGCTTAAAAATTAAAATAAAAGCTTATTTATTTACATAAGCTATTTTTTATAAGCTCAAACCAAACGGGGCCTTTGTATAAGCTCTTTTAGGAGCTTTTCTAAAAGCCAAAAACTAAAAGGATAAACTACCCAAACACCCCTTGTACATATATGAAGGGCTTATTGTTGTAGGAAACCTCTTATAAGCACCTTGTCTTGTATCCAGACTTAGTTGTCAACTTGTCATGCAATTCTCACATAAGAGTTTGCCATTTTGACATGGTTTTATTTCAGACGTTGATATTTCGTCTCATGAAGTTCTTTACTCTGATGGTTGATAATTCTCTTATTTATTCATAGTTTCTATTTTGATGTGAAACAAAACAATGTTAATGATTTTTTTTAAATAAAATTTTTGGTCGGTAATTATGATGGTTAAGACCATAGCAAGAAACAAATTATCCAAAAAATTCGAGAAAAGAAGTCCATAATAACTTAATATGATGAACAACGGCGAAGCTAGTAATTTTTTTACGAGGGGGCCGATATAAAGAAGAAATAAAAAATATTTTACAAACTTATATATTAACCTTTTTTTGTGAACACTAATATATTAAACTTAATTGATAAGCAAAATAAATTCACAATATTTTTTTACTTATATTTAACGAAGGGTTTGAACCCTGGTTATCTCCACTTGTGTGTGTGAGTTTATAATGGTTTTGTCATTTCGTCTATCTAAAAAAAAAATATATTCATGGGATAGCTATATATTTAAACTTACGCTAGTTATTCAAGATTTTTTCTTCTCTCGGAGTAGCCAATGCTACCCCATCCCTTTGAAGCCCTTCGCACCTGATGATGAACTAAGATTCTAAATCGAATGAACAAAGCAGTGGTGTAGTTTCCCAGGACCTTCGATCCTATATGTATACTGTTTCAATGCTCGTTCTCTTCAAAGAATAACCATTTTCTCTATTTATTTATCTTCTCTTAGTCTTTAAAAAATACATATCCAAACTCTTAGTAAGTATAATTTTTTTAATTTCTTTTCATTTTTTCTTGTTTGCCTTCCTCAAAAGCTAAAAAATATATCACTGAAGCAGTAACTAATATTGCAAGTTTCTTGTAAAGCTTGAAGGAAACATTACTCACCAAGCCATCACCAGGCTCTGCCATATGTGATATGCCACATGTGGATATTTATGTGTATATATGCACATTGTTGTGCACGTAAGTACATAACTAGTTTTTGCCTTTTGTTACAACTAACTTTTGGGAATTGTTTGTGAGACTCCTACTTGCTTCTGGCTTTGAGTACGAGAGTTCAGAAACATTGTTGTGCAATCCTTGAGTTACAAAGGGTATCAAATTGTACTAGAGGTTTGAGGTTTTCAACTTTCTAGAAACTATGTATCTTTCAATATTTTCAACATTTTAAGTACAAAAAATCACAATGCTAAAAGTACAAGCTTCAAGCTAGATATGAACCAACTCTTTCGTATGTTGTTTACTAGTTTTAACAAGTAACAACCGCGCAACACCAACGCACGGAGAAGAATTATCATAAAAACTACATAAATAATAAACTTCATACATATAATAAATATGAGTTTTTGTTAGAAGACACATTTTATGAAGGTGTCTTTTAGCAAGTTATTCTATAAACATTTGTTAAAAGACACCAACTAATTTTTATGAAGGCGTCTTTTAGCAAAGTTATAACTAAAAAGTGGAAATCACACCTTGAGGTGTGGGTTGCTAAAAGACACCTTCATGGTGACTTTTAGCAAAACCCTAATAATATATATGTAGTTTGTTATATAGTATAATGTACAATATAGTTAGTATTAAATAACATATAAGTATTACTGAAAATACTATATAAAATGTTAACAATAACCACCAAATAAAGAAAATTTCTAATTCATAATTGCCTGTATAAAACTCGCTTCCGTATATTTTAGGGATATAAACCTTTGGACTTAATGATAGAAATAGAAATGTTACATAAAACTCTATAAATGTTTTTCATCCATACGCGGCGTACGATAGCGGAAATTTGCCTGTATATTTGACTTTTCACCAAGAAAGAAGCATTCTAAATCCTGATGGCTCAGAGGCAAGATGTTCGACCAAAACAACAAGATGTGGCTTTTTTCAGCCTTGGAAACAAGATTGAAGCCTAATTTCTTCACTTTGTGTATTATTAATCTTCTGTCTCTTCAATGATGTATTACCATGATTAACTAAACTCTTTAAATTTGAGTTGAATGATGAACCCCTATAAAATTGTTTGAACCATGTAATCTATGATGTCCTCTATTAATGTAATTTGAATTATGTTTATTTAATATATATCCTTTTTAATGCTTTTCAATTTTTGATCAACTATGAATCAAATCTAGTTTATAGTTCACTAGTGGCACTAGGTTTTGTGACCTTATCTAGATATATTATTGACTAAGGTAATTGACCTAGAAATAGGAAAATTGATTAGTGTGACTTTGTTTAACATTCTTTAATGCTTTTGATAATAGGAGTTTAACTTAAGAAATTAGAGCTCTACATTAGATAAACAAAATCTTCAGTCGTGACTACGATAGATTTTATTTTTTTTGTAGATAGATGAGATGACAAAGTCATTATAAACTCACACACACACAAGTGGAGGTGCCGAGGTTCGAACCCCGGTCATTTGTCAGTTGAGTTAGGAGTTCTGATTGACTACGATAGGTTTACTTTGTTAAATGTAACCTTAAATTGCTATTGAATTAGGAACTAGTATTACCATACAAGGATAGAGACAATTTAGGAAATCTTAATCGTCCATCATCATTCTGATTCAAATCTATTATTTTCAATTGCAATCAGCTCTTAAAACACCCAAAATTTATTGTTTTTAATCAAGTTTGATGACATTTTCGAGTAGAAACAATAATCTCTGTGGATACGAATCTTCATAAATATTATTACTTGACGATACATTTAGTATACTTGCCAAAAGTTCCATCACACTCCTTCAAAAAAAAAAAAGTTCCATCACACGACAAATTAAATGTGGGAGAAGGTGAGACTTTCATTGATTATCGACGAGTAGATCGAGATGGTGAATGATTTTATCATCAATGTAGGAGTACACGTGCTGCCTGAATGTCCAGGCTGCCCGTGCAAATTCGGTGCTAATCAATGAGGTGGAAACGAGTGCAGTACGTAGAAATCATGCAATAGGTTGAGAGGGTCACGTCTGAGGAATTGCAACATTGTTCCGATGCTAGGGGAAGTAATGTAATGTGGACGCGACAATCTTCAAAGATAAAATCTGTATTAGCGCAAACATGTGTATTAGAGATCATAAAGGCAAATTCACATGTGCGGAGACAACATGGGAAACTGGTCAACCAAATTTTCAAAAGGTTGGAGCATGGGACTTAACGCAAGCTCTTCCCTGGCTTATGAATTTGAGTTATACTTGAGTGTCTATCAAACTAGATATCAAGCTAGTTGTTGGATGGCAAAGTGGGTATCCTAGTCGTAAGTTAGAGTTTGATGCTATTTTATGTGTTAGTAAAATTGTTATTCGTTATGGCAGAACAGCATTTTTGGCAAGAGTTTGAACTTGAATACATATCTAAAAGTTTGGTTTAAGCAGTGTATATTTCTGAACAAAGAAGATCTTGTATATAATACTCATACTATAGTTCGCTCACAAATTTATTTTGAGGCCAACTACTCTCAGTGCTTCTGATAAAGGTCATTCAAAGAAGAAAATGTTGAGAGGCAAAAGGGCATGCATTTATTTTACCTTTGCCTTTAAAAAAAGAAGAAATATAATCAGAAAGCAATCAACTCCATAATGTTCTTTAGTGAATATTGATGATAAAAGGGTTAAAGGGAGGGAATCCCTGAATTCAAGCATTTTAGTCTCTGAAATCCAACCGCACTTTGGTATAGTTGTAACCGAAAGGGAAGACCTCATCATACATTTTTGGTATTTGGTGTTTGTGTCCTCTTCCACTCCAAGCAAAATGGTGTAGCACCATATGCATATAATTCACATATTATACATAAATTATTGGTCTCTTTTAAATTTTCAAGTCTTTTTTATCCTTCTTTTAGCTTTTGATCAAATGCACGGGTGTAATATATTAGATTGTATGATTGTAGTTAGTGGGTTTAAAATGGGTGTTGCAATTGATGGATGTAGCATTTTGCATATAATTCTCTCTTTATTTTTATTGTCAGATGTATTACATGATTCATTCCATGTACCTCGTGCTAATGTACTTACTTTAAGTGGGGGCAATTGGGCCCTTGAGTTGGTTGAATTTCAATTGCTACTGTGCTAATTAAGAACAAATTAGGTACCTAATGAGTGTATTAAATTATCTGTGAGTAAATTGCACATGTATATGTCTCTTAACTGATACTTCTGTTTCACCAATGTTATTTTCATCATTCCATCCAAGAAAAGAAAAACAATGTTATTATCAATTTATCATCGTAATTATGGTAATTATAATTATGAATAATTTAACTGTATGATAAGTATCCTCATGCTTTGATAGTCATATTAATTAATCAGGGCCACAAATAGATCAAATTATTTTTTCAGTAAAAAAAACATCAATTCATTTTCAAGCAAACTATTATCTTTTTTTTTCTCTTCTTTTTTCCTGTCTGCGCAGAAGATTGGGAATGAATGAGGACATTGGTCCATTCTTTTCGAAAGCAACTTTGTGTGTTGTTAATCAAGGTTGATATAAATTCATACTAGGAAGTAAAGTTGATATATTTATATGAGTGTATATTACTAACTCTTTTCTTGTATATTGTATTTTTTTTGCCGGTGTTCAAACCTCAAATTTTATATATATTATACATTGTCTATACCAAATGAGCTAAATTCACCTGGACATTTTATATATTGTCTAAACTAAATAGACAATGCCTAAAAGAACAGTTGAGAAAAACATATAGTACAAGCTCTGTCACTTATTTTATCATTTTCAGTGTAATTTAATGTCTGATTGTTTCCAAATTATCCTTTTATTAATGTTTTAAGTTCATTTTGAACAAAATCAATATTTTAAGTTAAACAATGATATTACTATAGTCTTATATATAAGAAAAAGTATCGACAACAAAAGTTTTTTTTCCTTATTGTGTTTGACATTTCCTTTCAAAACACAAGTCCCGTATCGATGAAATTAACGAAAAGTGAAACTATATATTAAGAAAAGAAACATGGATGAAACAAGAGGTTACAGTCTATTGATGATTAGCTTTAAATTATAAAAGTTCGTGATTAAATTGATATATGCCCTCTTTTTTATAAGTATCAAATTAATAAGAGTTAAATATATTTTTGTTCTCTCTAAATATTCAAACATTTCGTTTTAACCATTTTAAATATTCTTTGGACTTTTAGTTCCACAATTTTTTTTCGATGGTTAATGATTTTCCCCTCGTATGAACCTGAGTTTGATTCGTGATGGTAACATATTTTTTAACTTTACTTAACTTCTGATCGAATTTTTTATTATTAATATCCTTTTTTCTAAGAACCGGTTAACACCAAAAAACAATATCATAAGAATCCTCCTAAAAAATAGAATTATTGCACAAAATATAAATTTTTAAATGTTAAAATTATAAAAATATATTTAATTTATGTTTTCTCACAAAATTCTAATTTTTTTTAAGAGATTCTTGTAATATTTTGAATCTATACTGTATATAAAGAAAACTACCCCTTTCAACACTTTTGGGTTTAATTTTTCTTTTCAAAAATACCCTCAATTTTCAATACAAATAACACATGTAACAAATAGATAAGAATAAATTTAAATATTAAAACAAATGTATCAAATACAATATGAATATATATTTTTTTTGTTTTTTTTTCACTTTATCATTTAAAAAGTGTAACAAACTAGATGAGTATATTTATACTTACTTTTTCATCATTCCAATTAAACACTTAAACAAATTTTTCTATAATAACATTGTTGTTGGTGTCATTTAAAAAAAGAATTTAGATTATATATTTTTGTTATATTATTGGTGTCATTAAAATAAGATAATCATGATTAGTTTAGTTTGTTATAACTTGAAAGCAACAAACATTTATATTTTTAGTCTTAATCAAAATTTCATAAAAAAACACCTTTCATAATTTTCAAACTTTAACATAATAAAAAGAGCGGAAAGACGCGCCAGTATTTATAAAAAAAAACTCAATTAAAATTTAGAATGATATGATGAGTTGGTGTCATTATCTTTCAAAAAAATTATTCAAATTTCTTGATACGATATATAGGGAAATGTTAACGGATACCCAGACAATAATATTTTAGGTGGAAATGAAGGGTAAAAGGGAGATTTGGTTGTGTATATAATGTGAGCATGCTGAATTAGCAGTACCTCTTTTGGACATTTTCTAAATTATTCTTTCTCGCAAGCACGCGTACTTTCTCACTCTCTCTTTCCATTCCAATCCATCTGTAAGTCTTTTCATAACTCATTCTTCTTCTTCTTCTTTCTTTTGCTTTCTCAATTTTTCAAATTGCAAGGTAATAGAACATGAATTCATGTTATTATTTTTATTCTTTCATCTTTTTTATTTTCAAATTATCTTCCTGTACTTTGTTTTGTTGCCATGGAATTTCACAATTCTAGATTAATTTCATATTTTTATTTATTTTATTGTTATTAATTACAAAATTAGGAATTTCAGGAACTAAATTAAGAAATTGAGCAATAATCTTACTGGGTTAAGACCCTGTTTGGATAAACTGCTTAATCTGCAGCTTATAGCTTGATAAGTGCTTATGTATTAGCTATTTCTATAACAAAAGTTAAATTATTTCGTATAAGCTATAAGCTGTTTTCGTAAGCTATCTTGGAGAACTTGTGAAAATAAACTGAAAACAGCTTATGTACATGTTATAAGCTGTTTTCATATGTTTTCTCAAACAGTCTTACTAGTGCTTATTCCAGCAGATAAACTCAAATATGCCAATCCAAACAGGCCCTATGTGAGCTTTCTCTTTAGATATCTTATTGTGGCACTTGTTAAAACAAAATGAGCTTCTCTTCAATTTGAATAAGAAAAATTAGGAAAAAGGGTGAGGCTTCTTCTGTAGCTTTTTTTGAAAGAAAAAAAAAATGGTTGAGTTGGATGCTGCAATGAGTTTTTGTATTGTCACCAAGGTTTTAAAATTTGGTCTGCAACTGCGATGTTTTTTGTTTACGCGACCGCAATTGTGGCTGCAGTTGCATCTGAGTGCAATTTTACGCAATTGCAGTTTTATAGCCTTCTTTTTTACATCAGTTATTAGTGTTTTCTTATTTAAAATGTTTTACTTTAATTTTGAGAAATTATTAGTATTACACTTATTTTATCATTATTATCTGCAGAAATGAATTTTCATTTGGATGATATAATCTTGTTTCAGGAAAATTTGTGGAGGGCATAACATAAGTGATTCTGGACATCTCAACGAACACAGGAACAAATCAGCATGCGTTGGTTGAGTCTTTTAGTTGATGCATTCCGCCAAGTTGTACGCTTGAATTTATACTGCAAAGTTATTCTCTAGATCATAATTCTCGTGGTGTGTCCATTGCGTTTAGATTAACTGAGTAGTTTGGTAAGAATCAAAAGTTATGGTAGGACGAGCAGCAAGCCAAACAGGATTTCGGGCATTAAAACATTGTAATGGCATTGAAGGTGAACCAACAATAATTGTTAGAGTGATTGCATGCTTTCAACCTTTGCAAGATTGTCAGGTCAGTAATGTGTTGCTAATTCTTGGTATTTTCCAATTTTTGTTTTTTTTAATAATTCTTGACATGATTATTAAGGTAGCTGTTTAATGAAAGTTTTATTCTTGTATAATTTTTCTAAAGCTTGTTTGTTAACAGTTGTGTCAGTTTAATAATTTTATGAGCTCATGTATGATGAATGTTATCTTCGAACTCTTTGCAGGCTGAGTACTTCCGTCAATTGCTTAAGCCTATCACTTAACTGTTCTGCATTCATTTTTTCTTAAAGCTGGAATTTGTAGTTTTCTTTTTCTGTCATTTGTTACGAAGAGAAGAAGCAAGTTATTGAAGATCCCATATCAAAGAACCAAAGCGTTGAGCGATTGATATATTGTTCTTTAGGATCTTTTTTTCTTTCTGGTTGGATGGTTAAGGCCCACGAGTCTTGGCCTTGCCCACAGCCTGTGGCTTGGCCGTCACTTTATTCCAATGGCACCCGCATGCCGGATCCCAATTTGTGTGGTTATTCGGCATATCTGACTCCCAGTACATGCACTTTTCCTGATGTTGGTGCATTTCCAGGATTCACAGCTCCTGCTACCCCAAGCCTGCTGACTGATCAGACCAATGAAGAGCAAGGGTTCCTTCAGGATCCCAAAACAGAACCATGTTTGAAAGCAGCACATAATAACATGGCTATGCAAAATGCGAATCCTGCATTTTTGCAGAAGAAATTTATTATCTTTGACCGGTCTGATAATAAGACAAGGTTGTTTTATAGTCCTGTCTTCCCACTTGTTCAGAGTCCTATTGTTACTACTACACAATTCGCGCAAGCTTATGATGTAAATCAGGAAAGACATGCAACTAATTTCGGTCAAAAACATTTACCGAAGTACAGTTTGCCTGAAGAGTCGGAGCAGGATCATGTTGTTAACGAAGAAAGTGAAATGCATGAAGACACAGAAGAAATCAATGCATTGCTCTGTTCTGATGATTATGACTCTGATGACGACGATGAGGTAACAAGTACAGGCCATTCTCCATTGGCTGATGAAAGGACTTATTTGATAGAAGAACAAATCGAGGACACAGAGGAGGATACTGCTAGCTCTGATTGGCCAAACAAAAGGCACAAGTTGATTGATGGTGGGTACACAAAATTACCACCACTCGTAGACAGTGCTAGTTCAGTAAGACTAAATGAACCGTGTGAATGTGTCAGTGATGCTGAATCGAAGCATTCTGATGGCCAAATGTATTTTGCCAGGCAAGTTAAAGAAGATAATTCAGCAGTTGGTGATATCCAATTGAAAAAGGATAAAATCCGTGAAACATTGAAAATTCTCGAGAAATTAACTCCTGGAGCAAAAGGAAAGCATCCACTGCTAGTCATCGATGAAACTATCGATTACTTAAAATCTTTGATGTCCCAAACCGGTATGCTTGGGGTGAAATATCACTAAATAATTATGTCATCGAAAAGGTGGTATTCGTTGTGTTGTTAGCTTTATTGCATGGTAAGTCTGAACTTAGGATGCTTTCTTTGTTATCCTCATTCTCAAGGTATATTTATGTTTTAGAAATAAAGGGGTAAAAGCAGCTAAATATATCAGTACTGCAAGTACTGTACTTTGGCACTGTAGTAAAATGCAAATGAAGAAGAATTGGATTTGGGATTTCAAATTGTTGACCAAAACTTTATATCTTTTAGCTTTGGGATATAGAAGGCCAAAGATTGAATAGACTGAAGAGTGGTTAGTGGATGGGTGTGCTGTAAATGATGACACTTACTTTAATTTCCCTAAACAAATGTTGAAATTTGTTTGTGATTATATGCATGCGCGTTAGGTAACCTGGTGTCCCACTTTCCACCTTCCTTTTCATTCTGGATTGTATGCTTTTGTCCTCTCTTCAATCAAAGTTTGCACGCAAATCACATATTGGAGTAGACTCTAAAGTGGCACAAGAAAGTTTCTGATGTTGGCTAGTGCTTGAGGTTGAATGTGGAGCGTGGAGTTTGATTTCATCATGAGTTGATGGGACCCTTTTGTTGAATATGACATTTATATTATAGTTTAAGGTTACTTTGTTTTACGTGTTGTGGGTGGAATCATAGGCAATTCCATTTTCTACGCTGTCATTGAGAGGTGTGTTTGTCTGTTGAGTAATCCATTTCAGGTTTCATTTTCATGATGTTATTATGTATGTTTTTTTTGGATGAGTGATTGTGTGAATAATTGGAGTGTCCATGTTGGGATAGTGGTCTATTCTGGCTTCATTGTGTGATTGTGTACTATTTTTATGACTCAAGTTTACATTGTGGCTTAAATATATTTTTCGCCTTTTATCTTTCAGCAAATATTGTTTTGGTCCTTTATCTTTTTTTATTTGTTTTAGTTGGTCGTCTTTCTTAAATATTGAACAATTGTCATTCTTTTACGGAACGTCACATAACAAAATCTAAGTATCCAGCGTTTAAGCTGCCTAAAAATATGATTGATTATAAATGAGAATTGGACAAAGTTTTGCAAGAAGAGATGATTCTAAGGATTCACTAATGACTTGTGTTGATCATTCTCGTAGAAACATAAAGATGATAAAGAGTGACAAAACAAGGGTGTGACTTCTTTGTAGAGAATGTTGTGAATGAATGACATTATGTGCTAAGCTTTCTAATGAAGATACATGACAATTATGAATTTTGAATACACAAATGGACTAACTTCAACATTCGATTCCTACTGATAAAAAAATTATTGTGAATAACTAATTAACAACATTTACATTTTTTTTGAGAAAGATAATTAACAACATTTACATGTAAATTAACTCTTCCATTCAAGCATGGGTAAACCTTTATTTAACAAAAAAAGAAGGGAAATAAAGGGTTGTTCATTTTTGCACCAAAATAAAAAGGGTTGTTCATTTTCATTGTCATGTTGTGGACACTTCAAATAATATAAAAGTAAGTGGTGCCTGTAAAAATTATTGTGGAACAAAATTTGTGTTGTGCATTTGCTTAGATTAGCCTCCATCATTTTGAAAGTGAAATGTATTTTTATGAAAATATTAATTTATTTAACTAAGGTCCCTCATAGTTGATATTAACAATTCTGATGTAAGCAACTTTGGCCTTCAAGCTAACTTTTTATTATGTCAACATTTTGCTCATTTGTTGACATAAAGCAATGGTATTTGACACCAAATTTAAAGCGTGAATAGTAGCACATTTTTATTTTTATTTTCATCTCTTCAAGCTTTGTTAACATCCACAATTTCGTTGTACCAAAAAAAAAAGAAAAGAAACATCCACAATTTCGAAAGGAGAAAATAGTATGGTGAGACAAATTTAGTAGCTTACTCAAGAGAAAATAAAATCACATAAATTAGTATTCAGTCTATATTTTCGTTTTAAAACTAAATTATGTTTATGGCAGTTCTTCTAAATCTAGTCTACTTTGTTAGAGCTAGTGATTTGAATGTGAGGACATTTTATGAGTATATGGTCCTACACTTCCCTCTTCCGTGTATGTTTATTTAAATATGTGTCCTCCACTAAACTAATAGCAAAAAAAGTTCTTCTAATGGTTATTTGAATTTTTTATCCGAAGATTTTTTTTAGGAAATAATTTTTTTAAAATAATTTAGATAAAGAAGCCTTTTCAATTTATACTTCGAAGTTTTTTGACAAATTTATCATAGAAGTTGTTTAAAACATTTTAGTAACACCATATGTGACTATATATGTATAATAATCCAGAGAAAATACCTTTATATATATATATAAACTACATAGCAGATCTGAATTAAATATGCTATTAATTGGGGGCACTACAAGTCTAGTCTACAATGATTTTTCAGGCATATATTCAAAAAAAAAATTATCTAGAAAAAAAGTTAGGTGAGTTGAGTCTTAATACTCCATTGGAAGAGGACATACCCTAGGTTCAAACAGCATTGGCTAAGATATCTATAGATTTAAATAGATTTGCACATTATTGTAGAAGTTGAACTCACATTTTTACGGAGTATAAATTAATTTTTTATCAGCTAAACCAACTTTCATTCACAGCATATATTCAGATCTTTGTTTTGGTAATTTTTGGATAAATTGAATTAAGAATAAACAACACCGAAAATTAAAGTTCATGTCGTCTCCTTAGCAAACATAACTTGCAATTATTAAGCATTTGACATTGAGATGACCATAAACACTGCAGTGACAGCATCTGGAAGCTCATCATCACTAGTATCTTATTAATTTGAAGGCCTACAAATCATTCATATTCACATTATCAAAAAATAAACAAAATCTTTCATATTACCTTGAACAAATAAACTCATATATCTATTAAGTGTTAGCTGAGTGATAATGTCAGCAATACAATCTATATAATAGGAAAAACATGAATACTAGCATAAAATGTTGTAATATGTGGTATGTTTGTAGCTGGACTAGTGTAGAAGGCTCTTATCATGTCACATGACAACTGTATCACTATCTATTTATTTATGCATGGTCACATGATTTTATGTTGAAATATCAAATCATGTTTCTTTCTTTGCTCTTTGTCCTCAGAATAAAAGACATCATCTATAAATATTTTGATACTGTTCTTTCTTTTCACTAGTTGAATCTGTTACTTAGAAATGAAAACAAAGAAGATAAAATTAGAGATATTTAAAATATTACATATAATATATCAAAATCAATTTTGTGATTGAAGTGTCAATAGAATTCAGACTTGAAAAAAGTGATTGACTTGGTAACAAAATACAATTGAGGATTTCTCTCATCTTATAGGAATCAAGATATTGAATTTCTCCATCTTCTAGTAGTTTTTCTGTTCTGTTCTGGAGCAGCTGGAATATTACTTTGAGGTGAATTATCATGATCATGATCATGATTTTGTACATTTGTCATCTTTGTAAGTTTGCTTAATTTCTTCCAACCACTACTCCAAGCTGAAGTATGCTTCTGCTTTAACATCTTATCAAATTGTTTCTGCAAATTTTCCATATCATTTTGAAGCTCCAAATACTTAGCTTTCACACTCTCCAGCTCAAACTTTAGTGTGTTGACATCTTTTTTAGCAGTTGTCCATCCTTCTTGGAATGATTGTGGTGTCACCTCGAGAAGTGTTTTTCGGTTTGTAACCATTGGTTGAGTAAAGGATTCAACATCTTTCAAAGAAGGGTTGGATAGTGCAGTACTTATCTTTACCTGTTCTGCAAATAGGACTTGCACAACTACCCTTAATGGAAGCCTTTCATTTTGTGCAGCATGCATGCATGCATCAATTGAGAGTTTCTGGCAATCCATTACGCGGCAGAGTCGCTTCCTTTCATGCTCAGAAAGTGTTGGATGTGCCTGTTAGTTTACTTCACTAGTAAGAAATCCAACAGTAGAAATACAATGGAATAACAGTTAAGCTGAGCTACCACACATTTCCTACTCATCAATATATTTTTTATCCTAAGATTTGAATGAATCACTGAAATTGTCCCTAAAATCATACGGTGTTGTCAACTTAGTCTATAAAATTATTAGTTTTTTAAAATAGTCTTTGAATTGAGAATCCTTGACCACATTAGTCCTTTTGAGTCGGTCAATTTTGTTACTAAAATTACTCGACAAAAGTTAATGTCACCGAGAAACTCCAATTTCAAGAATTATTTTGAAATTCCATCAAATTTCAAAAACTAAATTATCCGATCTCTACATTTGCAAAGGCAAATTGGTATTTCACTCTTTTCTTTTCATCTACTCATTTCCATGCTAATGGATATTAAGTGCGAACCAATTTGCCAAAGTACTGCAGATTGGTACTCGCAAACCAATTCAAGTTTGGCCGTAGCAAATTATGTGACTATGAGTTAACCTTCTATGCATATTTATCCACTTAAAATAAGATCAACCATTTTTTTTACCAAACCAAATGTGTAACTCTAGATGACATAAAACCATTGAAAAGCCAAAGGTGAATAAGCAAATCCTAGAAACAGGAAGTATTTACCTTAAGATAGGAATCAATAGCTCTATAAAGTCCATCATCACAGGTTCTAGCTGATTCAGGCAAAGCTTCAGCAAGTACCTGAAACTTTGTCAATGAAAGGTTTCTATCTCTTGAAACCTCTGTAAGATAACTGTCAACAAGTCTTGCTACTCTTGCTTTAGCATTAAGGTTACATCCCAATCCCATATGTTTCTCAGAAAATGACTGTCTTTTTGGACTAGAATTTTCAGTCACTTCTTGTACAAGAAAATGCTCAAGCAGCCTCATAACAAGATCAACATCATACATCATTGTCTCTCCTTTATTATAACAAGGAATTAATAGATCAGCGAGTGTAGCTTGCTCGAATTGCATTCCGACCCTTTTCTCTAATTCAGTAACCAATGCAGGTGCAACCTTTAACATAATTGCCATTCTCAGAAGCCTAAGAAGGAAAGTACATGAAACAGTATCCTTCTGCGGAGGAATAATGCTTATAAGACTCTCAATTATCATCCTTTGTTCTTTAGCTTGAAGACTTGAAGTTTCATCTCTAGTTCCACCTGCTACAATCATGTGAAGTCCACCGCCGCCTTTAATCCAGCTACCACTACCACTGCTACTATTACTATTACTACAATTGCTCGCTTCATCGAATGTGATTGATGTTTCACTAACCAACCCTTGTAGCCATTTAGTTGCATAATGCATTATTGCAGCACCGATTAACTCAAATCTCATTCCCTTTACCTTAATGGCAGTAACGACTCTAACAAAGTGATCAATCCTAAGGATTGAAACATCTTCAAACCACCAATCAGGAGGAACTAGTTGATTCTTACTTGGACTTGTATCTTTCATTTCATTATTATTCCATCTTGGGCTTGACATTTTTGATGATGTTCTTCCTGTGTAGGACCATTTTATCCCTTTTGGATTAGCACAAGCTTTCCAAGCTATGGACTCGCTGCATCTTCGAACGATTTGAAGATTCTCCGACCAAGGCGAAAGCTTCTCACAGCTTTTCAAAACTACTATAGAGTCTCTCCAAGATGATAAAACAACATAACTAAGAAATGCTTCTGTTTTGAATATAAGATTCCCTTCTTCTAAATCTTCTGTCATTTCTAGATACTCAGCAGCACATCTTAGTCCAGAAATGTTCCCTGCTGTTAAATCAACAGCAATTCCATAGCAGAATTTGGCTGCAAGTTCAAATGCCTCAAATCCACCAGGAATATCATCCATAACTATCTTATTCACATCTGGTTCGCGTGATTCGTATATGATTCTACTCAGCTTTCCACTTCGAGATATAAGAGGATACTTTCACAGCAAAGGGAAAGAATGAACACAAATAATTCATCAGTAGTACAAATTAACTAGTGCCTAGTCTCTTAATATAAAAAATATGATTAAATATGTTTTCAATCTGTACAAAATTTTGTTCAACTTTAGTCCCTAAAAACGTGAAAATCATGAATTTTGTAGAGACTAAAAATATATTTAACTCCAAAAATTAAAAAATCATAGATTGAAAGAATTGAAAACTATAAGAAACAAAATTTAGATAGCTACCTTATGCAAGTGGAAGTTAGCTTCTCCAATTTGAACAAGAAAATCACTTGGAACATCAGTTGCAACATACCTGCATTAAAATAATACTAGATTATTAAGCATATATTAAATGACACCATTAAAAAAAACTAGATTCTTAAAAGAATTTTCAAAGAATACTAAACTATTAATAATTAAGCATTTTAATTAACATACCAAGAGTGACCTCTTTGAAGAAATCCTTCAGTCTTGACACCATGTTTGTTAGAAGTGAGAATTCCATCACCATACTTGTGTCTTGCAGTTGAATCACTCTCAGATTCCCACATGTTGGATGGAAAACACTAGATTCACACAGAATATAATGTTCTAAAAGGAAAGTAGCTTTAACTAAGAATCAAAACCAAAAATATTAGTTGAGTGAAAATAGGAAGAAACACATGGAATGGTTGGAAGTATTTTAAGTTATCTTAAAAAATTGTCGGTTTCTTCTTGAAACATAGAACAAAAAATTCTTGGAGGTGTTACAGGCTGTGATGAAATGGGCATAGCACTAATGCTAATGAGTTAAATAGTGAATGAAGAAGTTATGAGTATATTAGATTTGGTTTTGGATGATAGAAATGTGTATATGTATAACTGTATAAGTAAAGACAGTGCCAGTTTCAGTGTCTTTATGCCTCACCATACATGTCTTTTCATTTTCAGCTCATTTTTTTTATTCTTTTAGTTGGTTATTCAATATTGTTATGTCACAAAAACATTCCTTTTATGATTAAAAATATGCCACTTGGTCTTTTATAGGTTTACTTTATTACTAATTAATAATGAGAGTAAAAGTGCGGAGAAAATCTAATATTTTCTCCGTTTCAAATTATAAATTGTTTTAAATTGAAAGGTTTCACAAATTGCTAGTCGTTTTAGTATACCAATGAAATAAGAATATTATTTTTTATATTATACGAATTAACTATTTATCTTCTTAATTTTTTTTAACTAATCTCTCATACAATCAATTAAATATAATTTTGTAAAAACCCATTATTTTTTCTATGCAAAATTAATTCTATTTTTTTAAGTCGTGTGAAATTGTCAAAACGATATAAGATTTGAAAGGGGGGAGTAGTCATAAAAAGAACAAAAGGGCTAACATGAAAAACGGTTTTGTTATTTGAAAGATCAAAATTGAACAAGTTTCGCGAAAATAATCTAAGTGGAGAGTTTAATTAGTTTATGTTAGTAAATGATTAAGGTACTCCCTCAAAAAAAAAAATGATTAAGGTATTTTTTTTAAACAATCATCGTTAATAATCAACTGTAAGATTAGTATTTTTTTAACAATTGATCCGAACTTGAACCCACAACTTCCAATTTATTGAATCTTTAGCTCAAATGGGTTCAACTACCAAACTCCCCTAAATGATTAAGGTATTATAAAGCTCATTTACCACAAATTTGAACATAGTTAACTACAATTTTCAAATTTTCAATTCTATCTATAGTTAAACATCTCAAAATGATGGTTAACAAATTTCAACATTAGTATTTAAATTAATTATCTAATAAATATAACTAGAATGAGTGAATGTATGGTAGTAGTAAAAAAGGAAAGGAAAAACAAAGAGGCGGTGGATGATGGGATGGGAAGCAAAATGAATGTGACTTGTGTAGTTATATGTTCCGTCCTACTTGTACACCAAAATCGACAATTTGCGTTTTTACAACCACACTCACCTTATATTAATTTATTATTATACCAATCTACACAAATGTGGTAATAAATAAATAAATGTTCCTTTATACTATTTTTACACATGAATGATTGGAGTAAGACAAGTTGCATTGCAGCTGTGTAAATTAACATTCTCTATGTCTGCATTATATATAAAACAGCAGGAAGATTACGTACGTAGTACACTCAAACTGTTTTATTGTAAACAAATTCATGATTGTATACCAGGCTACCTAAAATTTGGAGTAATAATATTTTCACACACAAATTTAATTAGTTGATGGCTAATACTATTCAAATATTTTGATTAATTATGTTTTGTTGGCGGTTAATAAATATAACGAAGAAGTGTTGTAATTTATTAATCATCAACACCATTAACTTAGATGTTAAAATATGTCTTAGTCTTTGTTTTCGAGTATAAACCATGATTAATGAATATCATATATATATATATGAATATCTAAAAAAATCGTGATTAATGACGTTAAAAGTTGGGTTAATATTTTTTTGTGTGAATTAAATATCCTCTGCATGCAACCGTAAGTTGTGGTTAATTCTATTTAATAGATGGCTAATGTGTTGTGACACATCATTGTATTTATTAACCATCTGGTGAAAATAACAAACCACATATTTGTACATAGTTGAGCATATAAATTAGAGTTAAATATGTTTTTATCCAATAAAATTAGAAACTTTTAAGTTTAGTCCTTACTTAATTTTAATAGTTTTTTTAGTTCCTACAAAAAATATTTACATGTAATTTTAGTTCCTGCTAAAATAAAGTTTCTTTAATTATCCAACTCTTAAATTTTAAACGATTTTTCTGAGACAAGTTTAGCACATTACAAAAAGTTCATTTATTAAATTTAGAGTTTTTTTAACATTAAATGAATTAAGTATGATTTTTTTAAACGATAAAAGTTCAAGATAAAAGCAACAAAAATTTGGACGTAGAAATCAAATTTTGAAATAATTTTTTGCGGAAGAACTTTTAGTAATGTTCTTAACATATCTCCAAAAAATTGTTCAAAAACTTTAGAGTTTAAGCATAATTAAACAATTTTGAATTTAATATGGACAAACAGAGTGCATAATTTTTTTTATAGAGACTAAAAAAACTATTAAAATAAAGTAAAGACTGAACTTAAAAAATCTCAATTTTATAGGGACCAAAACACATTTAACCCTATAAATTATTGTTGAATTTTGATGTCAAATTTGTCAAAATATCACTTTTGTTAAATATGTATATTTAAACACATCTAAACCGTTCAAAATCGTGCTTAATTATGTTCGGTGGATAGTTAAAGAGTTACTGTACTTTGTGATAACCCTGAACTCTCCCTTGAACATATTAAACCACATATTTAAATTATATCAAATGATACAATATTATAAGTTTTTAGTGTAAAACAAGCAAGTGGAATCATTTGTATACTAAATTTTGAAGTTTCAACTTCAAGACGTGTAGAGTGTACGAATTTGTCTCTTTTAATGTCCCCCCTCGAATGGATGGTTTTGGTTTTGCCATGCAGAAAATAAATTTCGGAAAAGATTGATAGACACTCAAAACCATTTAACATTTTGAGAAAGAGATAGAAATAATAATGTGATAGATATAATATAGGCTAAAATGCACCTTTTCTCCTTTAAGTTTCAAAAATTTGCAATTTTGGCCTCCTAAATACAAAAACTATAATTTTGACCCCCTAAGATTTAGCCCCTTTGCATATTTGGTCTGTTTGGCCAATTTTGACTTAGTCAACGCCTATGTGGAAGACCACGTATGTAATTAATTAATTAAAAAAAATTAAAAACCAAAAAATCAATTTTCAAATTAAATAAATTAAAAAAAGATTCAGCTGAATTAAAAAAAAAAAAATTTGGAGAGGAATGACACATGATGTATCTCCAAGTGAGCTTCTTCCCCAAAACAATCACAAACCCAGAAAAATAAACTCAAGTTCCTCATACCAATCACAAAGCAAAAAAAACCTAAGATAAAAACAAACCTAGAAGAAGAAAATTCTAGAAAAATTAACCATTTTCATCCAATTGAAATTTCACTATCATCATAATCATTGTTCCTTCAACATCATGTTCATCTTTAACAAAATCCATTATTCTATTAAAAAGCAAAATAAATACAGAAATAAAAAACACAGTTTCCAAAATTCTTTAGGAATTCCAAATCCATTCTTCAACATCAACAACACCCATTACCAAAATCCATTCTTTTGGGAATCCAAATAAACAACAACGAATCCAATTTGATTTACAAACCCATAAATTCAAGAAGTGTTTGAAAAATGCCATAAAACTAAGCATAAATACTTAACATCTGCATAACTAATTTCTCCAGCTTCCACCGCCGCCGCGTGAAGAATAGTGGGAATCTCCATCATCGCCATAACTACGGTCCTTACCACCATCACCATCAGCTCCTCAATAACCACCACCACCACTGCTTCTGCCCTTGCTTGCAACCTTGACGAACCCTTGTTCTTCCTTCATCGGAATTCTCCTCGTCCTCGTCGTCTTCGTCATCGTCGTTTTCAGGTTCGTTGTTGGGAACGACATTGGAAGGGCAGTTGACGGTGGAGGGAAGTTCAGAATCGAAGTGGTTGGATTTTTTTAGGGGGGGTGTATTGGATTAGGATTTTAAAACACATTTTTTGTTTAAAAAAGTTTTAAGAATTTTAAAAGACTTTGCAGGATTTTAATGACTTTGATGATTTTAAAACACAATCAAGATTTACAGTTTGGATTTCAATGGATTTAAATCATAAGATTTTAAAGGATTTTGAATGATTTTGTGGATTTCAAAAGATTTCAACAAATTTTATGAATTTTAAAGACTCATTGAAAAAATGATCATAACACACTCTGTTTTACTCTATTCTCAATACAAACTATTTTACTTTATTTTTTTTTATTAGAGATAGATAGGAGAGAGGGAGAGAGAGGAAGAGAGAGAAGGGAGGAGAGAGATAGTAAAATCTTACCATGAAAAACAATCCTAAGAAATCTCATGTTTTCATGAAAGAATTTTTCACGATAAAATTGCACTAGAAAATCTCACAAAATCCATCAAAATCTAATTTATTAAACAATCCTTGGAAATTTGTATGATTGTGAATACCACAAGACTTTTTTTAAGTGATGAAGAGTCTTGATTGAATACCACAAGACTTTTTTAAATGACAAAGAATCTTGATTGAATACCACAAGACTTTTTTTAAGTTGCAAAGAGTCTTGATTGAATACCAGAAGACTTTTTCAAAATAAAAAAGTCTTTTAAAATCTCTTAGAATCTTAATCTAATACACCCCTTAATTTAAGAGGAAGAATTTATTTGTTGGGAAGGTGATGAGGAAGAATTTATTTGTTGGGTTCAAGAGGAAGAATTTATTTAATTTAAAAATTGATTTTTTGGTTTTTTAATTAATTAATTACACACATGGTCTGCCACGTACGCGTTGAATAAGTTAAAATTGACCAAAATGATCAAAGATGCGAAGGGGCTAAATCTTAGGGGACCAAAATGTTAGTTTTTGTACTTAGGAGCCAAAATTACAAGTTTTGAAACTTAGGGGGGAAAGTGAACTTTAGTCTATAATATATTGTTATTGTGATAAGAATAAAGAGATAGAAAAAAAATAAGATGTTAAATGAGTATTTGAAATTTTCCGATGTTTAAATATAAGAGTTGAATGAATACTAGGTCCTAGTAATCTGAACTACTACCATAAATGTCTTAATTTATTTATTCTCACGTGATAAAATTACAAGATACGGGTACTTTTTAATTTCTTAAGAAACCTTTAATTTGAGTCTTACATCTATCACTCAAATCATAGTATATACGTGTAACTTTTATGATCTCAATTCTCACCAACATTACAACTAAAATTTGAGAGAAAGAACAAAATTAAAGGATCTGACAAAACAAAAGATGCTAGGCAATGAAAATATACAAAGAAACAGTCACAATAATAAAAGGTTAGAACACAATCTTTAATTGAAAGCTAAAACAGAATTGAGAGATGAACAAAAAAAACATGATACATTTTCTTATTAGCAATTGAATCAAGAACTAATGTGAAACCATGCAGGCAACTCTCTTCCTGATGAATAATCGAACATATTATTCTTACCGAAGAATTTAAATGCATGTTTGGATTGACGTTGAATTTTTCAGAATTATGGTGCACCAGCACCACTGTTATTTCAACAAGACTAACACTTCTTGAGCTTCAATAAAATCACGTTGTCACCGCAATTTCGTCAAACATGCCATGATTCTAAACATGTACTTAGATATTTAAGATCTTTAGTTATCTTGAGGCAAACGTCCATTGAGAGCAGCTAGCCTATTTCCCAACTGAAGCAGTTCCTTGCTTGTATCATCTTTGTGCATAACCACTTCAATGAAACATAGACAATTCTTTTTACTCTCCATTGTTGTATTTATTGCCTCTATTAGCTCTTCCTCACAATGCACCTTCAAGTGGAGCATTAATGTTAAAAGCTTATGAATTTGATATTCTTAATTGATGATACCAATTTTTAAAGATTGTCTCACTCTCACCTTGGCAGTAAAACACTTGCCTTCACCATTGTCTATTGTTTCAATTAGTCCAACATAGTTCCAATTTTTTATCACATTGTAAGGTCCATCATGAATTTCTGCCTCAGTTGTGTAACCACCATTGTTGATTAGAAAGATGATGACGTTTTGTCCCCATCGCAACATTGTTGAGACTTCTTGTCCTGTCACCTGTGGTACAGTTTAATTCATCCTTATGAAATTGACCAGTAAGGTGTGAGACATATCATATATTTATAAATTATTTTTATAACTTATCTTTTTACAACGTCTTCGTTAAAGATTAAGTAAGAAAAAAATATTGACTAAAGTATGATCAATTCAAAGAGTAAAAATGAATCACCTGGAAAGAACCATCACCAATACAAGCAATGACTCTCTTTTGGGGATTAGCTTTTGCATAACCAAGAGTTGCACCAATTGACCAACCTAATGATGCATATTGCAACTGACATTCATACCTATAATAATATAAAGCCAAATGTTACTAGTCACATTTTTATTATATTCTTAAATTTGTACTAAACAATTTTATTACCCGCATCCTTGTGGAAGTTTCAACTTCTGACAATTAAACCATGCATCACCACATTCAGCTATCACCGCAGTGTCACAGGACAACATTTTTTCTATGTGTCTGAACAAAACATTGATCCTTAAAGCCTCCTTTGAACTACTTTGAACTGGAAATCCATCTAGGATACAAATTCTTCGGTAATTCTCAATGGCAGTCGTGTTGCGTTCAAGTCTTTTGGTAAGTGCTATAAAGAAGTCCTTCATTGAAATATTTCCAAAAGTAGGTCCATTTCCAATAATAACTCTATTAGGAAACACTGTAATAGCTTTTTCCTTTTTGATTAGTAGTGAGTGTCCCATTGTGACAATATCATTGAATAATGGACCAGCAAATAGATATGCATCAGCAGATTCAACAATTTCTGCACAGAAAGAAGTGCTAGCTACACCCCAATAAGTTCCAATGAAGTGAGGGTGATTCTCTGATACCATACCTTTTGCTGAAGGTAACATTGCTATTGCATAACCTGATGCATCTGCCATTTCCATGAAAGCTTTACTAGCTTTTCCTATACGCATCATTGGACCACCTATCATTACTGGTTTTGTTGTCTTGTTTAAGAATTTTGCTGTTGCTTCCACAGCAATTTCCAAACTCGTTTGATTAGTCACTCTGACGAAAAAAATGAAAACGGGCTCATTAATTATTATTATTATTAACCAGCCGGGGAACGTAGTAATCAAGTATTTGAATTGCGGTAATCATCTAAATTGTTGTCAATGTCACATGTAATGTCAAAAAAGATAGATAAATAAATACTTAGAAACAAAAACATTGATATATATGGTTTGGTAAGAAAATCACGAGCACATGAGTATGACTTACTTGGGAGTCAAATAAAAAGGGACAGACTGGTCAATGAAGGAAGAATGAGGGATGGTAGGCAAGTTGCAGGCTATACTGATATATACAGGCTTGCTTTCTCTTAGAGCTATTGCAATGGCTGTATCAATCTTTTCATGTGCATCCTCTAGGTCTTTTATTACAACCTGAAATAATCACAGTAATAATACAATAACCCTTGTTTAGAATGTAAATAGCACACACAGTTTAATTTTTACACTATAATCTTAGGCTTTAATTTAGAGTGAAGGGCAAACTGAAAGAAAAAACACACAAACCTATCTGGTCCTTAAAAATGAAAAGCATTAATATTTAAACCTGGTCAAAAACTATTTCGACAGATGTTGATGATTTTACAGGACCAACTTGATATTTTTCATTTCATCTGAATTTAGAATTTGAATTGCGTGTAGCCACAATTCGTGACTGCGCACAGTCAGCCACATCATTGGCCATTCGATCAAGAAAGATTAGATAGTCCACCTTTCAAGCTGATATTTTAGATTTAGGAAGGAAAAAAAATCAAAATCTGTATTGAAATCTAGACCGTCCAATTTTAATACCGATGTGGGTGACTGCCCACAACCCAAATCCTTGATTTAGTGGGAAAGTTACCTGATGGCAAGTTACAGGCTCAAAACAACGAAGTTCCTGACTAAAATCAGGTAAACCAATGGTGTGATGGAGAATCTTGTTACTTCCAAAATCATTGGAATTTGGAGCACCAACAATGCATATAATTGGAAGATCTTCACTATAAGCACCAGCAATAGCATTAAGAATGCTAAGTCCACCAACACTAAAAGTAACAACACATGCACCGACACCTCTACATCTAGCATAACCATCAGTGGCATAACCAGCATTTAACTCATTACAACATCCAATTAGATTAATTTCAGGTTCAGCTACTAAATAATCAAGAAGTGTAAGGTTAAAATCTCCAGGTACAGCAAACACATCATTGATTCCAATTTCAACTAAACGTTTTACAACGTGGTGACCAAGTGTGTTACTCTCATTTGTAACCAACAAAGGTTTATTATGGATACTACCATTACTTACATGATTTTGGAAACCATTCAAACCAATATGGTTGTTGATAGGCTCATTGGTATTTTTCCTAATTGTTGTCATTTTTGGAATCTTGGAAGATACAAATATTGATATATGAAAGTTTACTTTGTGTTTAGATGGAGATTTTTTTCTAAAGAATAGGTATCCTGACAACAAAATGCAACTACTTAATGTGATATTAATAAAGTTCAACTTAATTTGCATGCCAATGGTGTATTTTCTTAATTGCTCTGGCCTCATTTAAGGTTTGAACTTTTTTTGAGTAGGAATGAAATTTGGTATCGCGTGGTTTACAATAGCGCACCAACTTTCTGAGTTATATTTCATCAAATTAATGGCGTTGTCTCCGGTACACGACCTTTATGGGTCACTTACCATGCGAGACTGTCCCTTTCCATTTTTTTTTGTTCCAAAATGTTTAGCAATGGTTAGATGTGTATATGGTAATGAATGGATGGCTATGATCTCCTGTGACTGGGACCCACCGAGCTTTGAATATTTAAACAGCTTAAAAAAGTAAGGGTTAAATATGTATTTAGTCCTTACATTTTGCTCCCTTTTGAAGAATAGTTTCTACATTTTATTAAATGTTTTTAAAATCCTCACATTTTATTTCCGTTATCAAAATTAGTCCCCGGTGTTAATTTTCTAATGGAATGCTGATGTGGCAGTTAGTGGGTCCCAGTTATTTTAGGGTTAAATATGTTTTTGGTCCCTACATTTTGCGTGACTTTGAAGAATAGTCCTTACATTTTGCATGACTTTAAAAACATTTATTAAAATGTAAGGACTATTCTTCAAAGTCACGCAAAATGTAGGGACCAAAAACATATTTAATCCTAAAATAATTGAGACCCACTAACTGTCACATCAGTATTCCGTTAAAGAATTGACATCAGAGACTAATTTCTATAACAGAGATAAAATGTGAGGATTTTAAAAACATTTAATGAAATGTAGGGACTATTCTTCAAAGTAGTGAAAAATGTAAGGACTAAAAACATATTTAACCCAAAAAGTAATAATATTTTTAAGAAAGGCAATATAAGTTGGAAGTAAGTTAGAAAAGGG
>Ga0228711_1002387_pt1 | contig 28839 bp, 18 predicted proteins | sample MedpolnodulmetaG_2_FD_177996 | JGI IMG/M metagenome (GOLD analysis project Ga0228711, IMG submission 177996) | Root nodule microbial communities from Medicago polymorpha collected in Santa Monica, California, United States - brown nodules | ecosystem: Host-associated > Plants > Roots > Nodule... | reverse complement strand
AAAGACAATCATTATGATGTGATGGTTACACTTCTATCATAATGCTTCCTAAAGATAGTGGTGGTTACAATTCTATCATAATGCTTCCTAAAGATAGTGGCGGTTACAACACATTAATTTAACAAGATTGTACATAGCATCATTGAATGTTCCTTCTTAATTATGTTAATGGTTCTTTATTATTGAATAAAATGAGATTTGCAACATTAAACCAAAATCCTAGTTTGAATTTATTTTTGACAGAAGAACTTTTAATTCATTTCGTTAACAATGATATCGCAATACAAGTAAGCATATAATCAAAAAAATTGGAGACTAATAAAAAAACATGATGTTCTTGCTAGAAAGTGAGCAATGCGATTAACTTGTCTCCTAACATAGCTAACATTAAAGTTATTATTACATTGATCAGTTACTCACTTATTCCTTGATATTTCCATTACTATTTGACAGTCCAATTCAATTTCCACATTCTGATAATCCATTTGTTTAAGCCAAATAATGGTCTTTTAAAAACCCATAAGCTTCAGCCTCTTGAATCGCGGCTGCCATATGCCCCCCTTGGCTGGAATCTAAACCTATAGTTGGTCTAGTCAATGTGTTGGATCGAATATTTGTTATTACCTCGAAGCTGATATCACATCTAAACTTTGAATCGGTTAGATTAAAACTGGCAGACGTGGCTCAGTGGGTCTATTATTTAGAGATTAAAATCACATGTTGAGACTTTATAGAGAAATGAACCTTACCATTAATCTAGCATCATTGTTCGATTAATGTTATTCAAACAATGATTTGCTGGTTGATAGAGAAGTTGACTCAATTGTTGGACTTGTCGAGAAGAATGTTGTGGTGTGGAGGTAAGATCTTGAATGATAAACTATCAAATAGTCGTTGCAACATGACTATCAGTTGTTCTTCACTAAAAGAAGTTTGTTCAATCTATGCATGGTTGCTAGCATTCATAGGGTTGTGGGAGCATCTCAAGTCTCAACCATGAAAGAATTTCTACTGATCTAATCTTCTCCATGGTGCTGCTGAGTGCTGACTGTGTGGCCTTACGTGGTGGTTGCTTTGCTTATCATTGCATGATAGTTCGCTAGTCATCGAGAGAGTAATGTTGAGTAGTGTCAACTGTCTTAGTGTGTCATATTTTTGCAGCTCAATGGTTAGACTTAACATCGTGGTGGTTGCTAGCTAGGCTAACATATAATTTATTTTTAGAAGTTAACAGAATCGCAAATATTGTTCAGCCCAATTTTAATTCCCACTCTAAATATTATAAAATGAGATTCTGTGATTTTTATTTATTACCTTTTGTTTGTTTTTGTTTTTATATTTGATCTTTTAAAGAATGTAAAGAAATCGGGAATTTTTCTTTCAATATTTGTTTACTTTAGACAAGGGAAATTTCCTTATATTATGGTCTCTAGAGACGTAAGTCATGTAACCTGAATCAAAATTTCCCCTTGTTCACAACTAATAATCATGGTAAAGACAAAACCTCAGAGGAAAGGAGGATTGCCATTTGTATATTTGATGATGTTGCTGAGCACTGCGGCGAAAGCAGCTCACAAGTAAGAAATCCCCTTCCCTCACAAGAAAAGAGCTCTCCCTCTTTCTTTAATTCTTCGGGAGTTCTCTATAAGTTGAGCAGAATTATTATTTTCCTTTATCTAGAATGGTTCTGGATTTTAAATTCTTTATGTTGCTACAGATATTATGGTTCGTTTCTTCCATGCTTGCCCGAAGCTTGCAATGACGAATGTTCAGATGTTCAAGAGATTCCTTATCTTTGTTATTTAAGTGAGGTATACAAATTTTCTCAAAGCAAAAATTGAATATCTTCTCAGACAGCTGTTTATGGGATTGGTGTTTGTGCTGAGTTTGGTGGATCTGTTTTCAAACCCCTTGTTGGATGTCAGTTACTCATACGAGTTTCTTATTTCTCATTTTATCCGTGTGTTACACCATTGTTATAGTCAGTTTTTTTTCTTCTTTTAAAGAGGCACTTTCAAGGTTGAATGCTGTGATAACACATCCAAATGCACAACATTCTGATAAAGTAACGGCATGTTATAATGCTGTTTCAGCTCGTGGAAAAATATTCCAGTTCCACCGTGATAGCATAAATGTAGCACAGGTACATCATACATGTTTTTGCAATCTTAGTCTTGCGTGCGATCATAATATCACTCGAACAAATACAGGTTGCTAGTCATACACATCTTGAGTTTTGGTGGAAACATATACTCAAGAAAATTCGACTAGTAAGTCAAGTACAAAAAGGTCAGGTCAGAGCATTGAAGATTGAGCGTGTTCAACAACCAAGCCGCCAAAGTTGGCGTGTTTGAAGATTGAGCTTTCCGAATGATTACATATACTATGTTGATTTGAATTTCAGTTTGTGGTTTTTTAGATGTCCTATTTTGATCGTTGAAACTTCATTATCGGTTTGTTTAAAGGTTGTGTAATGTTTAAGTTTCTTGGTCTTATGGTTGTATTTGATCCTGGATTCTCTTGATATGGGTGAATTTATTATATGTAGTCTTATTTATCGTTCCAATTTCATCAGATACTCCGAAAGGAACACTCACTTATATACAATATAAACTTCTTAATTAAACCTCATTAATTAATTAATACTATCATCACACCTATATAATACATACACCACACCTTTTTAATTTAGTTTTAAACTTACACATCCATTGATATATCTCTCCTATAACTCTTCATTAAATCTTATAACACTCTTATAGAGATCATCATCATCATTCTCTTCCTCATCATTGTTTGACATGACAGAAACCATTATGTCTAGAATTTTCAATCTCCTAACCTTTTTGCAGTTTGCATGTCTGTTAGTTCTGTCTTTGCACGTTGGAGAAGATTGTGTGTGTCGCAAGTTTCCGGACATACTGGTAAGAATATGTGAACAAAAATCATATTTTAATTTTTAAATCTTCGGGAAACATGTTTCTGGATTCGTGACACAAATAATACATGCCAAAAGCATGAATTTAACATATGTATCTGGAAAGAAGAAAAAAAAACTCTACTCAGAAGTTGGAAATATATATAGAATTCAGAAACATTGTTTTTCCGGAGGTGTTCCTTATTTTAATTGAGAATAAGTTATTTGATAAATTTCAAATGAATTTTCATTACAGAACTTCCTAATGTCATATTTAGATTAATTTTATTTGTAGTAAACATTTCTTTAACATACCAAATGAAATTCATTTTTTTGTTTAACATACTAAAATTTTGGAATTAGACATATAAAGTACAAACACTTCTTTACATATAACAGATAAAATGCATTTGTTTTTCTTTCTCCAAATACATGACGTGATACAAAACTCAGCAAAGGGAAGAATAACTAACTGATGCAAAATCAGTTGCAATTCAGTTAACTTTTAGAGTAACAAACAAAAACAGGAGTTAGTTAATTAGTTTGGTAGTTATAATTGGTTGTACAAAATCCAAAATCACTTTCTAATTATCTTAACTTCCTTCTTTCTCTTTTCCTTTCAATCTTATGTCATTATAACTTACATAATCACATGGGAAACACACACATATATATAGCATACCAAACTAGTATCTAAAATATATTCATCCATAGTTTTTATCTTGAAGTGCTCATAGCATATTCTTCACTCTGATATTCACCCATCTTCATGCTTTGAAATCAAGATTCATCCATAGATAAATATTGAGAAAGAAGAGTTATTGACAAGGCAAGTGCAAATGCAACTGCAACATCATCTTGAAATATAGCAAACATATATTTTTCTTGAAGTTTACATTGTTTTATTCATCTTTATTTCCATCTTTTTCTCTCAGAATCTGGAGAAGATCAAGAAAAGAAATTATCAATCTCACTTAGGTATTTATTTCTACTGCCACATTAATATTCTGAACTGAAATTTATATATTGATAGATACTTAGCAATTTATAATTCATTACTTTTCTGTTTTGAAATTTTATTTTGTGCAGCACAAGTGGTGATTAAGGAACTTTGTACAAAATGGAAGATCAAGGGAAAGGGAAAGGGCTAATGGAACCTCAAAATTCAGGAACTGAATTAACAGCACTTATTGTAGATGATGATAAGCTTGTTCGAATGATTCATCAAGGTCTATTGAAAAGAGCTGGTGTGAAAAGTGAAGCTGTAAAAAATGGTAAAGAAGCTGTAGATATCCATTCCAATGGTCAAAGATTTGACATCATTCTCATGGATAAGGAAATGCCTATCATGAATGGGATTGAGGTACATAGTTACATTATCACATATTCTGAAATGTAATAATTTCAAAGCATTATTTATCTTGATTCTGTCTTCCTATTAATTTTGTTCTGTATAGTACAATAAAGAAGGATGAAAATACATGTTCCATGTGCATTTATGTTTAAAATGAGATTCACTTGTTGGATTTTTTTAATGCAGGCAACCAAGAAACTGCGATTGATGGGTATCCGTAGCATGATTGTTGGTGTGTCATCGTGTACTGAAGCAGAAAAACAAGAATTTATGGAAGCGGGGATAAATGATTATCAAGTGAAACCATTGACCATTGGTGTGCTTAATTCGATTCTTGATGCTGTAAAAGCTAGCAAGTAGCATGGCTTTGTGGATGATGCTGTAAAGAATTAGGAGAAAGTGGGCTTTTACTGTAGATAGTTTCTTTTAAAAAATGTTTGCAAGTAAGTGATGCTGTAAAGAATTAGGAGAAACTGGGATTTTACTGAGTTTCTCTTAAAAAATGTTTGCAAGTTAGCTATGTGATTCTCAGTTGTTAATTCTGTATGACAAAATTGAAGCTGCTCAAAAGCTGTTTTTGTTGAAACAATCCTACTAAAATCCAAGTCTATAGATTTATCTCTTTAGAGTACTCTAAACGCTTTCATTAACTAACTTAGGCATCAAGTTATCAACGTTTTCATGAGTCCTCTGTGAGTGTAGCATCTTTTCAGATAGTATACACCAGCAAGATGAATCTTTTTACCAATTTTGACCAAACGGACTTAATAATGAATCAAATAGTTAAACACCGAATTTTTTATTAAATAATGTTCATTTCTTTTATTCCCTTATCATAGTCTTCTTTGTAGTATAACAAGGAATCTAATAGAGGTTTTCGCTTAGGCTATATATTCAATGAAATCTTGAACAGAAAAAACCGATGGATTTCTCTTGCTAGAAATGGATTGGAAAACTATTCTCTATGAAAATGTGAAGCATTCTTTTATGATTGGTGTCAAGAGTAAGTGTCTAATCAATTGCCGGCTGAAAAACAAATTACCCGGCCGGCTCTAACATGAAATATGGCTTCTAAAACTTGCTTTGTAAGAATTGTTTCTGATCTCAAGTTAGCAACAATTTAGTTTCACAACCATAGCAGTAACATCAAAACCATGCCAAATTTTGAAGATCAGCAATCTTTCATAAAATTTATTAGGAATATTAAAAATCTAAATTTCTAAGTGTTAATTAAGATACATCATTAGAATAGTTTTCAAATATTCAATTTTACATATGACACAGAATGTACAGATATTAATACCGCTACAAGAAGATCGATAAAACTGTGTAGAGCTATCAAAATCAACATTATCATTCTGGCTGCATTAATGAAGCTTAGACGATAAGGGTACACATTCCATGTCATGAATGCTTCGTCCCCCACATGTTGTAACAAGTAACTACTGAGTTCTGAGTCATTCTGTTCTGCTGTCCCTTCTGTATTGATCAACGACCACTTGCGATACCAGCAATTTTAACTTCATAACACAGTCATTTCTCTTCATCCTCAGAATCTGACTTCGCAAACAAAGTCTCAGGTTGAGTTTCAGCATATGCCGGAGCTATGAACTTTGGTTCCTTTGCTGCAACATCAGCATATTTTAGGATAGCTTCCCTTGGATCTTCATCCATCCACGTCTCCTTAATCATGCCCCCTTTCTGCAGTTACGTAAAAAACAAAATTACCTTACTACTGTTATATTCTGAAGTATGATATCTAGAAGTCATGAAAATTTGTTAAGAAATACACACAAACCTTTAGTAGATACTGGGTCAGTAAACTTCCTTGACTTGTACCAACTCGTCCACCAAAGCCAGGTCCTGTCATGGGCATTTCAGGCTTATGGGACTTCAATGGATCCTTTAATACCTTCTCTCGCTGACGCTTGCGGCTTGGCTGATCTCTAAATAGAGGTAAAGCATGAGGATTGTGTATGACAGGATTTGCTACAAAATCATCAACTGATTTTTTCCTTGGTGCACGTGCAACACAAACAAGAGCTCCTCTCTCACTGATGGTTGGATCATATAGTATGTGAGTCCCTCCTTGGCTTTTATCGCCAACAGATGCGAAGATCTTTACAAATAAAAGTAAATTCAAGAAGTATTATAAGCATAAGCAACAAATCTTGTTTCAGAGAGTGCAAGATGACACCTGAAAATTGTTGAGTAACATGACCAATAATGTTACCTGATTCAGTTTAGGATGCCAAGAACACTGAACAACACTGCAAGTGGGGGATATGCCAACTTTTGAAACAAGCTCGAGATTTACTCTATCAAAGAAGCATAGTAAACCTCCTGTTGAGCTATCCTTTTCTACAGATGTTCCAGTAAAAAATAGTTGCTCATCAGGACTGAAGCTGACATTTGTTTGACCATAGTGGTTTGGCAGTTCTTCAAATACCTTCAAGGCTTCTTTTGTTTTGCGCATATCCCAAACCTACAACATAATTCATTGGTCAATCACGCAGGACTCGGGAAAATTAGAAAAGTGTTTATGCAGGCCTAATAAAGAAGAAAAACAGCAAGAAGATATGATTTCAAGTATGTGATCATTTATTAACCTTCAATGAATCATCAAAGCTCCTTGACAATAAGATTCTCCCATCAGCAGAAAATTTCAGACTAGTAATATCATCTTCGTGACATTTTTCAAAATGTATATCAGGCCTACTCCCCCATCCGGGTTTAATACTCCAAACCTGTGAAACAACATAACAAGAAAGTTAAAGCTATGTTTAACTTAAAAGTGGAATATAGATGTTGAACTTTATTACCCAATGTCAGTGAGAAAGATTTTTACCTGTATAGAACCATCTCCTATACCACCAGCAATGCATTTACCATCATGATCCCATGCACATGTGGTGACAGGAACTCTTCCAGGTCTCGCAAGCTTTGGTTTAATGACCTATCATTGAACGATAGCAGCATAATTTAAATAACATCGTAGAAATGGAAAATATAAATGTATAAGTTATAACATAAATAATCATAATTCCATCTAGAGACACAAAAACCTCTTTATGTGAAATGAAAATTCACATATGCATATTCTTTCGTTGTCATTGGGTGGAAAAAGGAAACTTGGGAAAATGGAGAAATTCAGAATCTAGTTACTATCAGAATATCAGATTAAATGACCAGTTTCTATTCAGAACATGTGCAAAGCAAAAAACACACATAACAATAATCCAGGGTAGAACAGGGGTATTATAAAGACAACACCAATTACTTCTTTAAAAACTAAAGCAAAGTTGTAGATCCCAAAATACAAAAAACTTAATTTGAATATTTTGCAAAAAACAAAAAAAAACCCAAAATACTAATATATATACAAATCACACAATGTTTCTATTGGAAGGGTTCTCTTCACCCAACAAAAGGTGAAAAATAAAATGAAAATGACCATGGAAGAAGAGTAAGGTGAAAATTTTCCAAACCTGCTTCTGAGTTGTGAAGTCATTTACATCCCATATGCGGAGTGACCCATCTTCTGATGATGTCAAAATGGTCTCCTTAGTTTTTGGGTGCCACTCACCACATGTCAATCCAGTTATATGACCCTTGGTATTCTTTAGATCACGAATATACATGTCTCCCTTTACAAACTCACCAAGAGTGAGGCCATCACGATCGTAAATCTGCAATGCAACCAAAGGAAGTCAGGCGATCTATGAATAATACATGCAAACAAACACCATTAAAGCATGAAGGAAACAAGAAAAAAAAAATTATGTTAGGTTTTTAGCTACCTTAGCTTGAGCTGATCCCGTCACACACAAAAAACGATCTGCAGTTGGACTCCAGCTTAAATTGCGAATTTGATGGCCTTCAGACGGCTCGATTTGTCGAAACGATTGCAGACGAGAATTCATTCCTTGAAAGTCATACATACGAACCATATAGTCATAACTTCCAGATAGTACTCTGGACCCCGTGTGATCCACAGCAAGAGCGGACACAACCTGATAAAAGTTGCCCAAATCTCATAATTAAAAAATCACTAACTACAACTACTTCTCAACCTGATATGGTCAGTATCCATCTTCAAGCGATTTCAATTTCTATTTGCTTATTTGAGTGTATCTACTTTGGATACATTTTTTAGACTGTTCAAGAGAGCTTATATAAACAACTTATAGCATGTTTATAAGTTGTTTTCAGCTTATTTCAATAAACTCTCCAAGATAGTTTACGAAAATAGTTTATAACTTATTTTTGTTATATAAATAATTTATGCATAAGCACTTATGTGATAAGGGCTTGCGCTATAAGCACTTCATTAAGTTGTATATTCAAACAAAATCTAATTAATTAGATGCAACATGGGAGTTTATTTTCTCCTGTGTTGCGTTGGGAGCTAATAACTACAACTACTGCCCATCCTATAGTGATTTTAGTTTCTATTTGGCATATTTGAACTCATAATAGCTTACGTAAACAGCTTATGACTTATATAGAAATAACTTCAAACACTTATATGATTAGAGTTTGTACTATAAATGCTTAATTAAGTTGTTTATCCAACCAAAATCATATTGATTGGATGCAGCACAGGCATTTGTATTAAGCTATAGAATTATAGTATATTTTATCTTATCTACTTGCATAAGCTAAGCACTTGTGAGAGTGTTTGAAGCTACAGAATGACAGCCTGTTTGTGTAAACAGCTTATTTGCAGCTTATACCACAAGTGCTTATCATGATAAGTGCTTATGTATAAGCTATTTTTATATCAAAAGATAAAATAACGTTGTATAGTTTTTGCTCTTTTTTTTAGGTTGTTTTCCTTAAGTTCTCCCAAACAGACAATACAAACAGAGTTCCGGCTTATGAAAACAGCTTATAGATTATTAATAAGGTGCAAATCAGAATCCTAATCCTAAAAAAACATAAGAAGAAAGAGAGTACCTTTGTATGGCCTTTGAGGACAATCTCGTTACTAAGAGGAATACGAAAGCGGTTTCCAAGTTGGTCTTGATCAGAATGGTTGTCTTCGTCTTCAGAATCATCAAAATTGGAACCAGGTGGCGGTGGTGGAGGACCAATCATCTCAGCGTCGTCATCATCCTCCTCCTCGTCGGCTTCATGACGTGGTGGCGGTGGAGGTGGTCCGACGAGGGGAGAATAGTCGTCTTGAGGAGGAGACGGAGGGTTAGGGTTTTTGGGTGGACGAATGGAATGAAGCCATTCCTTGGAAGGAAAATCATCGTCGTTAGGGGTTTTGGAATTGGAAGTGGGGACAGAAGGACGACGAGTGGCTTTGTGAATGGTTTCGAGAGGGGTTTGAGATTTCGATTGTTTACCGAACGAAAGAGGGAATTCGGCTCTTACGCCGTCGTATATCTCACCTGAATCATCCATTCCTTTTCTTGATCGATCGACAAATTAACTGTGGATCAACAATTTAATCAATGTTCATTCTCTATTTTTTTAATTTATTTATTTTGTTTTTAGTTCCAAAAATTACTTTAATTTTCAAATTTTTATGTTTATAAAAATTTATATTTAATTCATTGCATGTAAAAAGGAATATAATTTTATTTAGAAAAAAGTTTCTTCGTTTTTTTTTTGGTCAGGTAGTCTAGTGGCTAGAATTCACCTTATAAGGTGAATAAGTGGGGTGACGGGGTTCGAACCCCGGCCTCAGCATATAATAATGCATTGTCCTACCAACTGAGTTATGCTCACGGGACAAGTTTCTTCGTTTTTAATAAGTCTGAAAAAAAATATTAAATTTTTTAAAAGTTTAAACATATTAAACAAATTTTAATTTGAGAAGAACCAAAAGTGCCTGAAGAACAAAATTCGCTATATTTATAAGAATAAAAACATGTCACTTTTCTTACCTAAACTAAGAAAAAAATATCAGATTTTTTATGAGGATTAAAAACAAAATTCACTATATTTATAGGCACCAAAAGAAAACTTGGCAAAATGGAGACATTACGAATCTAGATACTATCAAAATACCATAATAATGATCCGTTTCTATTCAGAACATATGTACAAAATTCATAATTAATTTGTTCTTAGTTAGATTTTTTTTTTGTTTTGTAATAACATATTTTAACATCTTAAACATGCTTGAAAAAAATCATGAAAAACTTCAACCTTTAGGTAGCTTTTTGGACTTCATGTATATTATAGGATACAAAATATTAAGAATATCAAATTACAAAGTTAGATATGTGATTTTTATTCTACAGAGTTATTTTTCTAACTTTGCGTATATCTAGGGTCGATTTCAACAATTAACCTTTATAGTAGTACTAATTAGATCGAAAATGTTAACAAGTGTCTTCGAGGCACTCTCTAAACACTTTAAATGATAAGTTTTTTTTTATAAAAATTATGCATTCAATATATTGGAAATTGTAATATTTAACTTTTTAAAAGAATAATTGCTATGTCCCGGGGGCACTCGTTAACACCTGATTAGATTTATGTTTGAAAAAAAAAAAATCAATCTAGCTTGCTTATATGTGGGAACAAATTTTCCTTAATCAATAATGCATGTGTCGTGAATAGCCGAGGAGATCAAATGAGGTCTAGATCCTCTTTTGCCCTTTCCATTTTTTCTATTACCGAAGTTTTGGGAATATATATGCTTCAAAACTCTTTGAAAAATTGAGAGGAAAAATGGAGAAATAAAATGGAGAGGATCCAAACTCGATCAAATGGTAGGCGTATTGTGTGGGTCCAGCCTGGTTTGATAGGCCTAGAAGGTACCTTTGCAATACAACTTTGCAGCACGAAGTAATTTCTCTGTTTTTTGCAAAGGGACAAGTTGCTAAGAAAGAATCTCTTCTTTTGCTATCAGGTTAGTTCTTCTATTTCACTATGATTTGTTGTTTTTTATTCAAATACAAAGTGACCAACCACAATAACTAACTAACTAACTGACTCACTTCAATCAGTTACAAACAAAACACAAGTTAGTTAATTAGTTTGATGATAATAATCCAAAGTCAATTTCCACCTAACTAACTTGCATTCCTTCTTTTTCTTTCTTCACTCCCACGTAATCTAAGAGTTCTTTGTTCTCAAGGCAAGTGCTACTGCAAACTTCATCACCTTGAAATCTTCTAATTACATCTATATCTTTAGTCTGGAGAAACAAAAACTATATTCTCAATCTCAATATTCATAAAGGTTGGTTCTACTTAACTAATATTTATCATCTTGAACTGAAATGTATACTACTTGTTAATCTTACATTATATACAATGTGTGAAATAATTAAATAAATTCTCACCAATTTCTTTTTCAATCTTGATTTTGTATAACAAACAGAAGTGGTGATTCAGGCATAATGGCACATGCATTTCCACATCAAGAGCCCAGAGTCCCGCATGGATTAAAAGTACTGGTTGTGGAAGATGATTACCTCATTCGAAAGGCTCATGAAGATATCTTGATATCACTTGGTGTGGAAACTCACACAGTCAAAAATGGCCAAGAAGCCTTAAGCATAATTCGCACGGTTGAACGTAAATTCGACCTCATTCTCATGGCTAGGATCATGCCCGTCATGGATGGAATTACGGTTGGTACACTACATAATTACATACATACATAGTTATATTTCATCTCAGGAATTAGTTTAAAACAATTTATATGTTTGGTAATTTTCTATGGTTTGTCTATATTTATTAATTGTTATGAACAGAAAGAAAATGCATGTAGTTATGTTGCATATATGCTAGAATATAATGAGTCATAATGAGATTCATAATCATTTTATTCATATGTGTGTATTGCCGACGACCAAGAGGCTGCGCGATTTAAAATACCCTAGCCAGATTATTGGTGTGTCAAGTCGCCGCCTTACAGAAGATGAATATGGAGAATTTTACAATGCGGGGCTAGATGATCTACGTGATGAAGGAACACCATTGTCCCCTGATTCAATGAAATTCATTGTTACAAGCGTTCTTCCTTCCAAACCCTCTAATGGACACCAGAATTAACGGATTCTACGAACTAGCTTGACCTTTTGAGGATGATCTATGTTTTGCAATATATTCACTCAAAAATCATGTATAGGCTCCATTTTACTTTCACTTTCCTATGTTTGTCTTTCTTACAATTGTAATTCACTTTGACATAATTGGTTTTGTGTATTGTTGGCTCTGTGAATCCTATCAATAAACTGTTAATAGATTTGTGTGATTTTAGTTATGTGCCATCTGGTCAATTACTTATGCTAGTAGATTCTCATTTCTGGTTATCAATTACATAGATAGATATACATGCATGTATGTTATATTCATTTTAATGTTAATATGATAAATGTGGAGAGTACAGGTTGTTATTTATCCTCTCTCAATGCATGTATGTACAGCCTGTGGCAACATGTCACATATCCAAATAAATCTTAAAAATAACAGAACTTAATTGATTCTGAAAGCATACTTAGTGATAGCTATAAACTGATCTTGAATGCAAGCTTTTAAGCTACTAAAATCAAATGATGTTCTAAAATAAAACTAAGCAGCATTAGAAAAAGATAAGAACATTAATATGTTTAGTTAACAGAATATGACTTAGAATGGTATTACTCTTTAAAGCACAATTTGTGTTTTAAGGTATATATAGAATTGATTACTTTATTGTTACCGTTGCTTTTAGCTTGAAGGATAAATAATATCCTTAATGGTTTTTTTTTTATTTATATATATATATTTCTTGAACATTTGGACATAGTAGATCAACAAAATTTTGAAACATCTTGAACAAAAAAAATGGTCATAAAACATAAGGAGGATAAAAATATCATTTTTTTTTTAATTTCTAGGGACTAAAATCAAAATTCATTATATTTTTAAGGACGAAAAAACTTATTTAACTTTTCATAGTATTTTTTTTAAAAAAGTAATTTTTTAAAGTTATAACAAACAACCTCGTAGGGTCCGTTTGTTATAGATTAAAATAAAGTGATTTTGACATTCAATAATTTAGAGATTTAATAAAAAAATCAGAATCTATTTTGCGTTTGTTTATCGTAATAAAAACCATTTTTTAATAATTTTAGTCTGTTTAGATACAATTATATAAAATGAAGCTTTTGTTACAAAATTACCTCAGTCTATTGACACTTATTTTATCTCTTTTCTACAAAAATTTAGGACTTTGTTAAAAAAGGGTAAAAAATACTGATGTGTGAAATGATTGGAAAGAAACAAAATTGTGTTTTTACCGATAGTTAATTATTATTAGTGAATAGATTCAAAAATAATTAAGTGTTTTTTAGGGGAAAATAATTAAGGGGTATTCAAGCTTAATTTGACACAAAAAAATTGATATTCATATCTCCGAACTTAATGATTTTTTTTTTTGTAGTATCTGTTTTAAGAATCCTTATTCATCTTTTGAGTTTTTTTTTATCCTTTTTTGTTGTTGAAAAGAATCCTAGTTCATTGAAAAAGACTCTTAGATGAGATGATAATGAATCTCTTTCCGTTTAACTAAATATTTTACGTTCGAATCGAACCATACGAATGTAGTAGATACACCTTTCAAAGGATTAGTTTATGCATTTACGCATGCACCAAAAGAAAACAATCCTAGTTCATTCCCACTCTTCAAGAATGAAGTTATAATGATTATTTTTATGAAGAAAAAAAATTTACTCCAAATTTAGTTATTTTTTTTACAAATTGTACTCTAGATTTATTTTTTTAAGGATGTACTCTAGAATTTTGTTATGTATTGAAATCCTCGGTTCAAAATTTAAATTCATTTTAAAATAAGCAAATATAAAAAATAGCATGACATTAATTAAATTATGGAAAAATTATAACAACCTCCCCTCATATTGATAGGGATAAATTCACTTTGATTTGTAAGGCCAAAGGAAAAACTCTTAAGAATTGAAGAGAAGGGAATTAGACTTAATTTCATTAATGATTGTAATAAAGAAAATACAAGATATCATATAGGCAAAGTTATTCTAGCTAGATCCTTCCTAACAAATTTGAGTCACCAATTTTTTAGAACTAATGACTCACTACTAAATGACATCATAGTCATTCCACTTCTTAGGTGTAATATGATCCTTTTGAGCCTCGTTCTTCCTGTTGTGTTGTTACAATTCGTATTTCTTGCCCTACTCAGGTGTGTTTATATTGGTTTTTCATTCACACTTTCTTTTTATTCTATTAGCTTATGAATTGGTTTTCATACTAGTTCTAAAATGGCAATTGATTGATTTTGTTGTCATGTGAATTTGATCATGTAATGTATGAAAAAAACATGCTTATGAAGGTTAATGTATATCATATTGCTTCCAAATTGCCGAGAGAGTATGATGAGAGTATACGACAATATGAGAGTGTGATGATGCCTTGCAGAGAGCATCCTAGCTTATAGCAGCAAGTGCATGATTTATTATTTATTCCGCAAAACAAATTAATGGAGAATTTAAGGATGTTATTGGAAAAGGTAGGTGTTTCTCTATTTGATGAGAACGTAGGGGAGGTTATTGTTTATTTTAAAACTAGAGGGGTGTCAGTGCCATTTTGATAGACCTTAGTGGAGGTGTGTAATTTTTCCGATGTTTTTTATTTTTACTTATTTAATGTAGCGTCTTTAATAGGTAATCTAATAAGAACAATCATTTGAATAAAAATGAAAATGGTCACATCAAGAATTTGTGTTTGACTCTTTTGGAGGTGCTATATGTACGTACTTCTCACAAACTTGTTCTGCTTTGCAATATTGAGAGAGTAGGATGAAAGCAGTTTGAAATGGAGAGTGATGAGAGCAGTTTGATAAAATGGGCTTCAATTCAGAGGCTTCCAACTGTTGCACGTTTGAGGAGAGGTTTATTGACCACTCCTGATGGAGACTCCAATGAAATTGATGTACACAAAATTGGGGTGCAAGAAAGAACATATTTGCTTCAAAGACTTCTCAAGAATAATACTGACGTGAACAATGATCAGAGTTTCTTGTTGAAGCTTATGAGAGATCGTATTCATAGGTACGTATGTATGCGACAATAATATTTTTCCACTATAGAGTATATTGTTGTTTTGTTACATGAATAATTTGTATACATGTCTTTTTCTACTTTGCATGACAAAATATTATCACATCACAGAGCTGGAGTTGACATTCCGACAATTAAAGTTCGATTTGAGCACTTGACTGTCCAAGCACAAGTTCATGTAGGAAAGAGAGCTTTGCCTACAATCACTAACTACATGCTTGACCTAGTAGAGGTAAGTAGTAATATGAAAAGACGGGCACGTGGACGGGCACTCACGTGCCCGTCTTTCCGCTCTTTTTATTGGTCTAATGTTTGAAAATTAGGAACGGTGTTTTATGTATGAAATTTTTATTTTGATTAAAACTAACAAAAAATATAAATGTTTGTTTCTTTCAAGCTATAAAAAATCAAAGTAACTGATTTTTCAATGACACCGACAATTTTATTATAGAAAAAGTTGTTTAAGGGTATAATTGGAATGATGAAAAAGTAAGTATAAATATATTCATCTAGTTTGTTACACTTTTTAACTAATAAAGTAAAAAAAAAACAAAAAAATATATTCATATCGTATTTGTTCCAATTGTTCTAATATTTAAATTTATTCTTATCTATTTGTTACATGTGTTATTTGTATTGAAAATTGAGGATATTTTTGGAAAGAAAAATACAGCCCAAAAGTGCTGAAAGATGTATTTTTTTTTATACTTGTGGAAACACTGACACTCTTTCTACTCTTTTTATTATGTTAAAGTTTGAAATTATGATCGGTGTTTTTTTTTGCGAAATTTTGATTAAGACTAAAAAATATAAATGTTTGTTGCTTTCAAGTTATAACAAACCAAACTAAATTCTTTTTTAATAACGCCTAATATAACCAAAAAAAAATCTAAATTCTTTTTTTTAATGACACCAACAACAATTTTATTATAGAAAAAGTTGTTTAAGGGTCTAATTGGAATGATGAAAAACTAATTATAAATATACTCATTTAGTTTGTTACACTTTTCAAATGATAAAGGAAAAAAAACAATAAAATATATATTCATATCGTGTTTATTACATTTGTTTTAATATTTAAATTTATTCTTATCTATTTGTTACATGAGTTATTTGTATTAAAAATTGAGGGTATTTTTGGAAAGAAAAATCCAACCCAAAAATGTTGAAAGGGGTAGTTTTCTTTATAGATATAATATTGATAATTTTGATATAGAAATATAGATATAGATATAGTATAGATTTCTCACTTTCAAATCATAACAAACCACTTAATGATAATAGTTACCTTTGTTTCGATAAAAAATAAAAAAACTTTATCTTATTTGAGAGACTTATTTATACCGTTTCAAATGGTTGAAGTACCCCGTTCAAACCTTAGGAAATAATTAAACAAAAAAAAAACCTTTAAACAAACTATAAAAAAAAGATTGACATAATAAATCTTTTTCGTAAAACCATCAGCCGATAAATTATTTTGTCAAAGATTTGTTAAACAATTTAGTAACAAAATACTTATCTTTTAGTTAAAATTTCAAAAAAAATCTTTTTGAAACAAAAAAAAAAGATATTATCATTATTTAGTTTTTGATTTTAATCTTGATAAACCCTCTTCTATAAATACTTACTCCATAACAAGTTAAAGCCACACACACACTCAACTCAGCACAACAACAAGAACACGTTGAGAAAGAAAAGAAAAAGAAAGCTATGTTGCAGAACAATCAAGATACTGAAGCCATGACGAAGGAACAGAAATTTGCTATCACTATGGAGAAGATCAAAGGATACATGGAAAAAGCAAAAGCGGCGCCACTCAACCTTTCCCATAACTTTGCTTGGCAATGCGTGATAGCTCAACGTGCTCCACAATTTTATTCTAAAGAAGAGTTAGCACAAATAAAGAAACACTGTCAACTTGTTCTCCAAGAAACTCGAAATATTCCACAAAACACAATGGAAGGAGAAGCAGCGAATACCAAGAAAAGGTGCCGCCCATGTGATGAAGGTAGCATGTCTTATGCGGAAAGAAGAACGAAACCAAAGACCACGAAGAATGTGGAACCAAAAAAAAGAACGAAACCAAAGACCACGAGGAAGGTGGAACCGAAAAAACAAGATAAGAAAAATTTGGCGTTACCTCCGCCAATATTACCTATTAATGTCGAGAACAAGATCAAGGAGTTGAATGGCACTGATATCAGATATATCATGTCAAAGAAATTGTTTGCGTCAGATATCGATGAAGGCCAAAATCGTCTTTTAATGCCACTTAAAGAAGACAAACTTGGTTTTCTCACCAAGACAGAAAAGGAGACTTTAGATACAAAGGATGAAAACGATAAACCGGTTGGTTTAGAAGTGATTGTGTTGGAACCTAATTTTAGAAGCTTCACAATGTGCTTCAAGAAGTGGAGAATGAATAATAAATGGGTTTACAGTCTTATACAAAATTGGAAACATGCTGTGAGGAGAAATGGTTTTAAAATAGGTCAAAAACTCAACGTTTGGTCATTTAGGGTCAAGGACAAGTTGCACTTTGTACTCAACATTAATTAGGTAATAGCTATAAACTTGTTTATCTCTTTCTGCATTTAACTAGCACTCTGTTTATGCGTTTCTGGCTTTGGTTTTGGTTATTTACCCCATTAGCATGAGAATAAGGAACCTAGGAATTAGATTTTTCATATGTTGAAAAAATTGCTTCTGTTTGATGAAATTCTACTTCTCTGTATCAATGTATGGATTTTTCATATCAGTTCTGCAAATATCATTGTTTGTTTTAAAACACCAAACCTTTTTATTGATTTGTTTTGATTGCTAATACAAAATCAGTTCAGGATCTTTACCTAGTAACACAAGCTCTAGACTCTGGACAATATTTTCTTATTTAGGTGATGGCTATGATTTCCCTTTATGCCTAATACTGGTCTTTTTATCAAGATCAGTAATGTATGATTTTCTTTTTAAAAGGAGATGAATTTATATGTACGGAATATTCTTATCAGTATGTGTCAAGTTCTGTTGGTCATGATTCATCGCTTGAACCATCCTGTCTATTGAGTGTGCTATAATTATTCTCTATACGTTGTGTAAATTTATATCTCTTTTTTTTTTTATGCAGAAATAACATCTCAAATGTGTCAACTTTCATGAAGACCTGAAGTAGTTGCAAGAAAATAACCAGTTTCATAGGCAGGAGTGCCACTAGCAGCAATTTCAATACCAGTATCAGGAAAAATTACATGACCCTCAATTGATTATGGACAACTTGTTCTAAGTATAGTTGGCATATATTATGTTGCTCAAAATGTTTTATATTATGTTGCTTTTAACAATTTGACTGTGACACCTTAGGTGACTCTACATTATTTTCCTTGATCATGTTGGTCCTTTTTAATTTTTAAGTTTTGATGTTCAACTGTTAACTTCAATTTTTTGCTATCTTTCATTAACATTGTCAGTGACAAAATCATTTGTGGATTGTTTCTCAAAACATTCGCAGTGGCTTCCTAAGAGCTTTAGCCTTTGGCAAGATTGAGAGCTAATGCTGCTTTTATCCTTCCTTGGATGTCTGAGACTACATTCAATTTTATGTTTTGTTTGTGTAGAAATTCTAAATTATTTATCTATTATGTTTTGGTGGGATTTAAGTGTTTGGAACAACCAAATTCGTGTCAATGCATGTTAGGGACCAAATTGATGTTAGGAACCAAAATGATAGTAAATGATTAAATACAGGGATCTAATTGATGGAAAGCTGTTACATGTTTGACAGAATGACTGTTAAACATTGTTGTTACAGATTCAACCATGTTTTTTAAATATATTCATAATCTTTGAGACTTATTCAAGAGCTTCCTATAAACTTTGAGATAAATTTGGTGCTTTACTGAATTAGTTATTAGGGGCTGCAATAGTTTATCTGAAGTTGCCAACAACATTGAATTTGGTTTTTTGGATGCTTTACTGAGCCGATTCAATTTGATTGGAAGTATGTTACCTTCATTTTGAAAAATTTGTAAGGAAACCGAGAAAAAGGCCGCAACAAAAAGGTAAGTTGTTACCGTTTTCCCCCATTTTTACAGCCGCAAGGAAATACCGTTACGGGTGCAACAAGAAGCTGTTCATGAAAATCAGATTTTTAGTAAAAAGTTGAACATAAATTACATAATGTTATCTCCTTTAGACTATTCCTCTAGTTTAAAACTTCAAATATATCTCTAATTTAAGTTATTTAAGACTTGCGCAATGTTGTTTAAGTTGTATATAACACAACGTTCGTCAGACCTGAAATCGCGAAATCTGCGACAACAACAATCTATAACACAGCATTCATAATACTCGAAATCGGGAAATTCTATACGCGACCGCGACCTTGCCTGGGACTGATGTTTAAACTTCGCTCTGCCACTATCCGGCAACATTGAGTGTATAAGTGGGCTCTTACAACTGTGTGACTTATTTTATGGGACTAACAATTTGGTTTCCTCAAAATTCTTACTTTCCTAACTTCAAACTTAGATGGTAACTAACTACTTTACTTACTGAAGTTCCTCTATGATTTTGGAAACAATTGAGAAACTACCCTTTCTAATTTATATTTGTTAGCGCAATAAAATAGCAGACAGACGTGCACCGTGCCTGTCTGAAAGCCAATATTGATAAAGTAAAATTAATTAATGTGATAATAGTAACAAAATAATATAATCTTTTTATAATAAAAAAAATCCACACTAATAGATAGTACATGTCCCACCAAATTTATAGTATGAAACTCAAATGATTTTGTGGGATTTGTGTGAATTTTGAGATAGAGCACAGTCTTTGATTTTGGTTGTTTTTAAGGGTGGGTTTGATCTACTAGGTAAGGTAGAACAATATAAGATAAAATTTTATGGTATTTGAAATTTTTTCTTATACAATTTTTGGCAAGATATTTTGACCCTCTAAAAAAAAAAGATATTTTGATATTTTGACAAGAATTTCTATTTTTTTTTCAAATGCAAAGTTACCAATCAAAATAACTAACTAATTGACTCACTTTATTCAGTTACAAACAGGACAGAAGTTAGTTAATTAGTTTGATAATAATAATCCAAATTGAATTTCTACCTAACTAAATTTTCCCCCTAATTCTTAGATATAAATATATTTCTATCTATTGAGTTGAAATGCTCATCATCACTACACATAGTAAATTGCTTTCTTTCTTCACTTCCCACAGAATCAAGAGTTTGTCCTCCACAAGGCAAGTACAACTGCATCATCATCATCATCATCATCATCATCTTGAAATCTTGTAATTACCTCTATATCTTTATCATGATACTCACATTATTCTCTAATTTGTATATCTTCAGTTGAAATTCATTCAACACATACTTGCTTTGTTTCTTTCTTCACTCCCACGTAATCAAGAGTTCTTTCTTTCTCCACAAGGCAAGTGCTACTGCAAACTTCATCATCTTCGAATCTACTTATTACCTATATTCTTTCTTCTCACCATTTTCTTTTTCAATCTTGATTTTCTATAACAAACAGAACTGTAGTAATTAAGGCATAATGGCACGTGTATTTCCTCCATATCATCACAGAGTCCCGCATGGATTAAAAGTACTGGTTGTGGAAGATGATGATCTTGTTCGAATGGCTCATAGATATATCTTGACATTACTTGGTGTGGAAACTCACGCAGTCAAAAATGGTAAAGAAGCCTTAGACCTCATTAGCACGGTTGAACGTAAATTCGACCTCATTCTCATGGGTAGGATCATGCCCGTCATGGATGGAATTACGGTTGGTACACTGCATAATTACATACATACATAGTTATATTTCATCTCAAATATTAGTTTAAAGCAATTTATATGTGTTATGTTTGTCTGTCTATATTAATTAATTGTTATGAACAGAAAGAAAATACATGTGTTATGTTGCATATATCCTAGCATATAATCATTCATAATGAGATTCATAATCATTTCATTCATATGTGTGCACTGCAGGCAACAAAAAAGCTGCGCGATTTAGAATACCCTGGCCAGATTGTTGGTGTCTCACGTCGCCTTACAAATGATGAATATGCAGAATTTCGTAATGCAGGGCTAGATGATCTACATCATGAAGATGGAATACCCTTGCAATATTATGTATTGAAACTAATTTTGAAAAGGGTTCTTCCTCTCAACTAGCATGACCTTTTGAGGATGATCTATGTTTTGCAAATATTCACTCAAAAATCATATATAGGCTACATTTTACCTTCACTTTCCTCTGTTGATCTTTCTTACAGTTGTAATTCACTTTGACATAATTGATTCTGTGTATTGTTGGCTCTGAATCTTTTCAATAAAATTGTTAATAGATTTGTGTGATTTTAGTATTGTGCTGCCATCTGGTCAATTACTTTTGCTGTTGATTGTTAATGATGAATGTGAAGACTACAAGTTGTTATTTTTATAAAATGTTGGATTTATGCATGTGTGTAGTGTAGGCTTGGCCACAACATGTCACAGATCCAAATATATATGTTACAAATCATAGAAATTGGTTTTGAAAATATATTTAGAGATAGCTATAAAGTATAAACTCTTGAATACAAGCTTTTAAGTGTTTAAAATTAAATGATGCTCTTAAACAAAACTAAGCAGCATTAGAAAAAGTTTAAGAACATTAAGCTTTTGTTAACAGAATATGACTCAGAATGGTCGTCACTCTTCAAAGCCCAATTTGTGTTTTAAGGTATATAGAATTTATTATTTTATTGTCCCTGTTATTATCACGTTGAATAAGAAATAATGTCTTAATGATATTTTGCACTACTTAGTTTTTCTATGGTGTAATTTTGCACTACTTAGTTAATTGTCCTGTTATGGAACTTATATGCTTAATTAGTTGATTTGCAGGAAATTTTAATTGTCTCTGAGGGTGTTGTTTATGAGAGTGGACAAATGATTTTGTTTTGAGATCCTTTAATGAATGGTTAATTCTAGGGTGCACAAGTGAGGCAACACTTGCATAATGAACAAACTTGTTTCTACCACTAGAGGAATAAATCTTATCATTAAATCAAATGTGATATAATGTGACTTTTTGATCCAACAAAAAATAAAATTGTACATGATACAAGACTAATTTACTTTTTTTGTCACACAATACTAATTGAAAATTGCTCTTCTGACTTCAAAAACGTCATATTGACACATAAAAATTACCTAAAACCCCTCAGCGGTACTTAACTACCGTTCTGCAAACCGGCAGCAGTTAACTGTCGCTGGCCTCAGTTAACTACTGTTGCAATGTTTATGATATGAACGCATAAACCTCCATTTTCTGGTTACTACTATGGTGATGTATTATTATGACATTATCCGTACCTTGTGATATTTCTATGACATTTACGTACGTACGTTTTATATTATTTTTTGCGCTTTAATTTTATCTTGTTAAATATTATTTCATACAATTTATATTCATGAATTTGCAATTGGATTAAAAAATTTGTTTATCATGTTAAGGATGAAAAAATTGGATGAATTTGTTTAAGTATGAAAAAATTTGCAAATGCAAAATGGAAGGCTGCTGGAAATTGAACCAAACACGCTGCAGCAGTTAACTATCGTTGTACTCAGCGGCAGTTAACTGTCGTTGGCCCCAACGGCAGTTAACTGTTGCCGGTTTGCAGAACGGTAATTAACTACCGCTTGAGGCTTTTTAGAAATTTACTTGTGTTATTATGAAGTTTTGTATGTCAGAAGAGCAATTTTCATACTAATTTACCTGTGTACATTAGAAAAAACTTTAATCATTAAGTGATTAATGTACTCTACTTTCATATGTTTTATTTTATAACAAGGTTTCATTTGTAAAATTTATAAAGTAAAATAAAAAATCTAAGGGACACTTAGTTTTTTGTTGTTGTTAACCCTCTGGTTTCTAGGGGAAAGAATCCAGAGTTTGACTGAAAGGTAAGTAAAGTTTGGCCAAAAATTGTTCCATTTATGAATTGAACTCAGGTTCTCATGAACTATTTGTCCGTTTGTGAAGCTCATTATCCACATGAGCCCAATTGCTTGTTTCGATAGACATTTAGGCGTAGTTTGCAAGTTTTGAGGGGAAGGCTTGGGAAAAAAGAAATGAGTAAGTGGAAGAAATGGAGGAAAATGAAAGAGGGCGGTTTTGGGGGGTTAACTTTTCTTCATAATACAAAACCCTCCTTATTTAGGGGAACTAAAAAAATTTATTGGAGGAGGGTTTTTGGGGGTTTTGGAGGGTTAATACGAATGCTTCAAATTTAATGTATGTTGTTATATTATTTTTAAAATTAAAAATATAATAATCATATGCATTAATTTATCATTCTTTAAAAAAACTACCCTTTAATTTTTTTTGGAAAGATTTCTCCATTTTTCCTCATATTTTGCACCTTCAAAGCATTTCCTTTCCTTCTCCTCTAAACAATCAAGCAAAGCCTTAGTTACCAATGTTCGAATCCAGCCTTGGGCATCAACAATGTTAAAACTCTTAATAAGAGCTTGCTGCCTATTTGAGTCCCACAATGCTCGAGAGATTAGTCTCCGCAACTGCGCGCGGAGGATACCTTATTTAAGAAAAAAATCTTATTTAATAGGCTTAAATGCACTTTTCACCCCTTATGTTTCAAAAAGTTGCAATTTTGGCCCCCTTTTAAAAAAAATGGATATTTTGACCCTCAATTTTTGGTTCTCTTTTGATTAGCTGATTTTGTTGGAGATTATGACAATTTCTCAGTCTCTGATGGTGTAAACTGGCATGGGGATAAAAGGATGCTGATAAGTGGAGTTCAAACTGGCATGGTGTAACTTTTGGCCCCCCTAAAGAATGACCATTTATCAGTTTGGACTCCACTTATCATATCAGTTTGGACACCATGCAAGTTTGGACTCCACTTATAAGCATCATTCTATCTCCATGCCAGTTTACACCATCAGAGACTGAGAAATTGACATAAAATCAGTTAATCAAAAGAGGTCCAAAAGTTAGGGGGTAAAAATATCTATTTTTTTTGAAGGAGGCCAAAATCGCAACTTTTTAAAACATAAGGGGTGAAAAGTGCATTTAAGCCTATTTAATAATAAAAAAAAGCAATAATCGATTGGGTAATAAGTATGTATGTCATAAAAAATTTCCTGTTTATCTCAACCTTGGATAATGTATGTCATTAAATTGTTCATTCTACATTTCCCATTCAATGTTTTCTTCAAAGGTGTACCACAAAAGGCTTAATTTTAAGGTGACGTTTAGCCTGGAACTGACTCTTTTTTCCCACCATGGGAAAGTGGGACCATTAATGACAGGTGGCGGTTTCAACTTGCTAGTTAAAAATAAATAAAAAATCTTATTACTTATTTTATTCAGTTTTATGTTTTTTACTATTTCATCTCCTTGCTGGAATAAAAAAACTGATTCACACGCTTATCTCTTTACTCTTGTACCCTTTCCCCATCAACACAAAGAATACTACTATTTTCTATCATCTATCATGAATGCTGCAGGCAAACGACCCATTTCATCATTGTTCTCATAACTCAAGTTTAACTCAATCTCTTTGTATAACAATGATGGATTATTATCATGACAGCCCCACATTGCTCTTTTGTAATCTTTTTGCTCTAAAACTAACACCCATCTCTTTTTGTTTCATTTGACTATCACTGATTAATAGGATCCGAAAAAGCAATAACAATATCAAAGAATTGATGAAAAAAGAAAACTATCTTTGCATCTATGAGCAAATTTTTGGAAGATCAAGAAGCTGCTGCAATTAATTAATTGATTAACAACGTTGCAGCACTCCCTAATCTCACCTTCAAAACCTGTCAACAACCCATATGCACCTTGGCTTTGGCAAACTTTACTTTCCAGATCGCAGCATGTCTGGAATTTTTTAACACCATTCTCCATCTTCCTCTTTGAAAAAATATTAATAAATTAAATTGTAAACAATTTTGTGGGGTATTTTTTTATGCCTTTAAGACCAAAAAGTTGATTTTAGGTAGCCAGTATTAGATGTCAGCCATTTAATTTAAATACTAATATATCAATGGTTAAGAACCCAACTTTCCCATGGTGGGAAAAAAGAGTCCTTTCCCATGCTAAACGCCACCTAATTTTAATATCAAACAGACTTTATTTTAGAGGAAAAGACTTATAACATTTCATTACTTAAAATGTATTCAATACAATCTGGTATAGTAATCAAAATCTGGAAACTGATTGATAATGTGGCCGCCTTAACTAATTCATAGACAATCTCATTTGATTGTCTCCGAACAAACTTCACACTAGAGTTTTCATAATATAAACCGAAAAGAGTTCTACAATTATGAATAATGAAATTCTGCAACATCAAGGTGAGTGGATAAGAAGTTGTCAACAACTCTTTTCGCATATAGCTCAAAGTCAATAGGTCCAAGCTGAAGCTCGTGGACCCATTCTAAAACAGACTTTTAAATATTGACAAAAAAGGTTTTTAAACAAGTTAATAGGCTAGTCAGACATTTAAAACGGTCAAACTAGACTTAAAATAAAGTCTTTGAGTAACCGAACATACTTTAATTGTTTAAATTACGTCTAACCTGTTTAAGTAAAAAAAATTGAAGAAAGTAAAATTTAGATACTTTAATTGTTCAGTTTTTCATAATTTTCTTTAATTTTCACAACTTTTTAGGTTCGATAAATTCAGAGTTCAATGATAATGTGGACTGTGATTTTGGAGTTTAGAAGAAGATGAAAGTTGCAAAACATAAAGATTCATGCAATTTTGAGGTGGATTTGAACTATTTTTTTCGGTTTTAGAAAGATGACAAGCATGATAAAGATGAGGAAGAAAAGGATGAATCTTCGTATGAATTCTAGGTTTTATTACTTTCAATATAAAAAAAAAACATTAAAAAAATTAAATAATCTTATGTGACTTGCCAACTCATTAGTTTTTCTAATAAAAAATGTAAAAAGAATTAATTTGTATATATAAAGAAAATAACATGTTTCGGCTTTCTCTTTCCAAAATTATTATCAACTTTCAATACAAATAGGACATTGAACAAATAGATAAAAGTAAATTCAACTATTCAAATAAAAGTGTAACAAACACAATATGAGTATATATGACCTGTTTTTTTTTTCTTCCTTTGTCCGTTAAAAAGTGTAACAAACTATATGAGTATATCTATACTTACTTTTGCATTATCCCAATTATATTCTTAAACAATTTTTTCTATAATTAAAAACTTAATTGATTATCCGATCCCTTAACTTAATTCTTTTTTTCACAATGGTCCCATAACTAAAAAACGTCTCAAATTGGTCCCTTATGTATTTTGCTGATAACTATTTTGGTGTTCTCCTTTAGTCTTTAACCCTAAATTTCTAAGATGAACTAACATCATAGGTGGTCCACCATATACTCCATACGTTCCTTTTTAAGTGTCGTTTTAGGGTGAATTTTTCGTTCTTATTTAACTTTCGTTTTGGTATTTTAAAGGTATGATTTGTCAATTATACCTTTTTTTCAATTATTCTTATATTTTTCAATAAAACTAATTAACGCTATATATTTGAAAACTAAAGTTTGTTTTAAAACAAAATTTGTTTCTTGTTATCTTTAAATTTAAACAAAATTTTGTTACCTATGATAATAGTTTCATGAAGAGTTAAAATTCTATAAATAACATGAGTATTACTTGTTATAAATTTCAAGATATATGCACAATATTTAGAAAATTGAAAATTGTTTGTTGTTAGAGAAAGATAAAGCGAGCAAAAATATAGGAATTTGTTATAGAAAGAGAGTAATTAAATTTATTGGAAAGATAAAATGTGTACAAAAAAATAGGAAATTATTAGTAGATTAAATTGAGGGTATAATAAGAAAAAAGTGTGAAAAAATACACTTTGTTATTTTTGTGTTAAAATTCTAAATCGACACTTTTGAACAGAAATTTTAATTTTAACTATTTTTAAAAAAGATGATTGGTGGATCATGAAAGTGTACTGTATCTAACCATGAATCACAGCAACACACAAACTCAAAAAAAAAAGAAAAGAAAGAAAATCGATTAGCGCCCACCTCTCTTGTTTTGCAAAATCAATCCTCCTAGCTTGGTTTACTATCACCATTTCCAGAAAACATAACCGTTTTTTGTCTTTGATTCAATCACGTACACAGGAATAAGGGGAAGGAAGGAACACACCAACTCAAACTAATTGAAGAACATGACCTTACCTTAACAACGACAGCGAGAGCAAGAAAGGCGGTGAAGGAGGAGAACATCATATATGTTGTTGGTTGGAGAGAGAGAGAGAGAGGGGGGGGGTTTTGGCTTCAGTAATTTTCTCTGTCATTTCTTTTTAATTTGTTCATTCATTTGTTTTTTTCATTTATTTGTATTAATTGCGTTCGGGTGCAAGGTTTTAATGGAGGAACAATTAATTTGAGATTGTGAATGGGAAAAGATTCATCCAATTCTTTTTTTTCTAGGCTTGTTTGTTCAAATATTTCTCGGTTTTTATATGAACTTAATAGTTAAGATGACGAAGATCAAGAGAAATAAAAGGGAAGGAGAAGAAGGAAAGGAAAAAAAAAACTAGGTGCTGTTATATACGATGGACCTACAATCGAATGGTTGAAGTCGTATCAAAAATATTATACATTAAAAAACTAACGGAAAAGACCAAAATAGGTAATGACAAATACGTAACGGACCAATTTAAGACGTTTCTTTAATTATGGGACCATTGTGAAGAAAAAAATTAAGTTAGAGGACCAGATGATCAATTAAGCCTAATAAAAATTATTGTTGAAGTCATTAAAAAATTAAGAATTTATATTATATTTTTTTATTATATTGTTGATGTCATTGAAATAGATAATCATGGTTAATTTGATTTGTTATAATTTGAAAGCAAAAGGCATTTATATGTTTACATTTATATGTTTAAATTTCATAAAAATTCACTATTCATAATTTTCAAACGTTAGCGCATTAAAAATAGCGAAAAGACGGACACGTTTCGCTAGTAAAGGTAAAGCTTAAAGAATCCTTAGAAAAAATTAAAGATAAATTATACACATGGAAGAAAAAAAATTACTACACTTAAATAAGATAATTGATCCTGAACTAATTGTGTGCAACGTTTAAGGGTTGTGACTTGTAACAATATTCATAAGGACCAAAATGACAACATTAACGAAATATTTTAATGTCACTGACTATTTTGAACAACGAAATTAATGACTATTTTAAAATTTTGATACATTAACAGACTATTGTGACTATTTATTACACATTTAAGGACCAAAATGACTATTACCTCTATTTTTTATGCATACACTTGTGTTTGTAGCAGTTGCATTTTTTAAAAAAATGAAAATTTGTAATTATTGTCTTTCATCACTTTTTTTTCTTGTTTCTTTTTTCTTCCATATATATATATATATATATATATATATATATATATATATATATATGTTATTATATT
>Ga0228711_1002386_pt1 | contig 28839 bp, 12 predicted proteins | sample MedpolnodulmetaG_2_FD_177996 | JGI IMG/M metagenome (GOLD analysis project Ga0228711, IMG submission 177996) | Root nodule microbial communities from Medicago polymorpha collected in Santa Monica, California, United States - brown nodules | ecosystem: Host-associated > Plants > Roots > Nodule... | reverse complement strand
AAGGTTTTTTCCAAAGAAGTGTCAAATGTTGGGGAAAGGTGACGTAAGAGTGTGGGTGGGTATAACTTCCTTCCCGTCATAGGAAAATCTTATGCTTTCCAGGTTAAACCAAACCAAAAAAAAAAAGAAAAAAGAATAGAATGAGCTCAAATCACGACCCAAACAACAATCCGGTTCTTGACATCCACCAACTGCTTTCTGCCGTCGCCATCCTGTTTGTCTCCACCGTCTATGATCCACGCACTGAACAGTGCAAAACAAAAAATTTCTGGGCAAAACAGAATCTGAACTGTGCAAACTACATATAAAAAACGGAATCTGATTAAGCCAAAGCCGCGTGATTTTCCTGATCAGTAAAATTATATGAATATGAACTGTCATGTGAATTTACCGTAGTCTAAAGTTGAATTGAATTTCAGATGCTATTGGCAGTGATTTTAGCCATTACTCCTTAAAAGACAAGACGGAATTAGTAAATAAAAAGGCACATCCTTGGTTTCGGTAGAAGAGGAGCACTTAACGAGTTGAGAATGAGAAACAGTATACATGTTCTGGGAAGGGGAAGAATCAGATGGTTCAGAATTAAACCGAGACTTTGCGGATTTGATAATACTCTACACTGCCGCACTCAATACACTTTTTGCTATATATCTATAATAACTATTTTGGTCTGACCCGGCCCATTCTCCTTTATATATGTTTTACTAATCACACACACGCGCTTTTCTCTAATTAGAATATAGGTAGTTATAAATATTTGAGTTAGTGAATGTTAAAATATCTTTTTTAACTTATACCAAATGAATTTGAAATAACTACTATTTTTAAGTAAATTGTTTTTAAAAAAATCCATTTTTAAAAATACAAAGAAAAATCTATTTTCCTTTTTGGTGGTGGTCGGGGTTTGAAACCCAGACCTTGCATATACTATGCATTGTCCTTACCAACTGAGATAAGCTCACAAGAACAAAGAAAAATCTATTTTCTCTTTTAGTGAACGAAAAATCTATTTTTTTTAAATCTAAAACAAACGGGCCCTAAGATAAACCAAAAAATCTAGAGATTTTCAAGAGATTTTAAAAATAAAATAAAAAAACAAAATCCATTTTGGGTTTGTTTATCATAATAGACTTATTTTTTCAAAAAATAATTTAGCTTATTTAATAGATATACTATTGATTTTATTCGAATAAGAGATCGAATATTAAGTTATACTATTGGTCCCTAAAAAAAGTGATACTATTGATGATTAGAATATTTTTAAATATAATGAGTAGTTTGTTGAGAAACTTATGCTACATAAATTTTGAAAATAAATTAAAAACTTAAATAAAATATTTTTTTGAAAGAATAAAATATTTTATTGATAAGATCAAAGAAACAACTGAAGTTTGTTGAGATATTTATGCCGAATAAGATATTAGTTTCAGAAAATAGAAAAAATATTAAGAATAAACGTGAAAGCGACATGTGGCATAAAAAACCATACTTTATACATATACTATATACTATGCTATTGATAATATTGATTTTACCATTCATTTAAAGTATTTTATTTACTATTTTATCCATTAGAAATATTCCACTACAATAGGAATAATACTATATATACTATATATGAAGGGAATAGATATTTTGGACTGAATTTTTTATAATTCCAATTATACCTTTAAACAAATTTTTCTATATTAATGTTACATTCTTGGTGGTATTAAAAAAGATAAAGATTTGTATATATTTGTTAAATTACTATTGTCGTGGAAAAAAGATAAACATGATTTTTTGGGTTTGTTACAATTTTAATTTCACAAATATTTGTACTTATAATTTTAATTTCACCCTCGCAACCTTGGGGTTCAAGTAATTTCCTCACATATTTTCCGTGAAGGTAATTATTGTGCTTATAGATTGGCGAACATGGGTCATGCAGTTCAGGGTTCAGTTTGGTTAGACACCCTTTCGACGGAGTTGCATATGGATTTCTTTCGTGATAGGATTGACTTGCGTAACTACAGATTTCCGTAGTCTTTGGTAGATTGTTCACGCCTTTTTCCTTTGTTTTTTCTCTGAGGGTTTTGGCCAAGTCCCCCCCTCTCTCTCTTGTATATATTTTTTCTATTGTTAATAAATTTTTAGAGTTTGGCGGCATAGGATGGAGGTTTTCGAGGGTTCCAACCTAGTTGGGATGTAGGTGTTTCCTCCAGATGTCTATCATTACTCTCTGCTTAGCAAAAAAAAAAAACGTTGAATTCTATTCAAGTTTTTTTTTAAGTACGCTTGTAACTCAACGAAAAAATAATCACGAGTTTTGAAAATTTTATAATATCGACTTTCTCATATCGGTACATAAAAATTTGCTTCCATAAATATAAACACTTAAATTTCGCGACGAGTGTGGTGCAATTATTTAACGATATTTTACAAATAAAATAAAAAATATATTCAATAGAAACATTGCATTAATATAGATTTTTAAAAATAGTTTTTTTTTAACAAGCCAAAATGAAATTTAATATTAAACCAAAAATGATTCACCGTACACAAAAGTAAAGGACATTTTAAAAATAGTTATTGGCTTTCAAAATTGTCATATTAACTTGATACATAAAAATTTGTATCAATATATATATATATATATATAAAAGGAAATAAAATCCTTAAGGAGCGCAATGCAAATATTTAACATATTTTTTACATAAAAAATGTAAAAATATTTAATGGAAACATTACATTTATTCTGAAAATTTTCATTTAATACCTTTAAACAATTTATTTGATCCAAACGAAAGATAGTATCTAAAATAAATCACAATTCGGTTGATCACAAATGAAATATTATTGTAGTTCATCGAATCTAGATAAAAGTATGAATTTATATAAAAGAATGATATTTAAAATATAAAAAAATCAAATGTATGAATTCATAATTTTTTTTTAAGAAAGATTTACTATTTCTTAAATATACACATATAAAATAATTTTTTTTACTAAAGCTAGGTTATAAGAACTGAAAAAAAAAATAAAAATTGCTTACTAATAAGATATGTTTACATTCCAAATTATTTCACAAAAGATCTATTGGTCAAGTGGTTTGGCAATATAATTCGTGTAAGGGGGAGCACCCTGGGTTGATAATATTTTTAGTTTTTAATGATTTTTGCAAAGCCATTCTTAAACCAGGTTTAACTAAATTGGAATGAATGCATGATCATTGACATTAAATTCCCTGGATTGCGATTTCAAATGTGCATGAACCCATGTTTGAATGGTTGAAGAAGATGAATATGAGAATATAAAATGAACCCAATTTTGATGAAGAAAAAAAAAAAGGTTTGGAGAGTGATTGGATTGGAGGGAAAATTTAATTAATGTGATGGTTTAAATTGTAAAACATCATTAATTTAAAATGGGGTGAATATGCAAATAATAAAATACATGTTAAATTTTTGCAAAATAAAATAATAAATGTGATTATTACACATGGAAACTTTTGATTGGTTTGGGTAAATTGCCCATGAGTTTTCAAACACAATTTAGAAAAAACTTTTAATTAAAGACAAAAATAGAAAATAGAAAGAGGATGTTTGGCGGTGACACACAAACTCCACGACCCCACCTATCACGCATGCATACTACATATATTTGCATCTGGATCCTCTCGTGCAGTCGTCTTCACTCTTCAGCTATACCTTTTGCCCCATTCTAGGCTTTTGCTCCACAATGTTTGCCTCTCTACTATCGACAGTCCAAGTATTTGCAAATTGCAATACTCAAAACTTCGTAAGATAATATAGTTAAATGAGTATCAAATAATTCAATTCGAGAAGAATTTACTTTCATGAATTCACTTTGAAACCTTTCATGCAGCAGAATATTCGGAGCTCGTTAAATTTTCTATTTGTCGGGGAAATTACCTAAACAGAAAAACTGTCAAGCGTAACTAATACCAACAATAATAATGATCAAAGGGGAAAAAAGCTATAAACAGAAGAACAATGTGAAAAACTCATTTCAGTGTGGAAGAATTAAAATAAGTGGACCTAGTCCATAAAGAAAAATTCACACAAGTCACATGTAGCACTATTATGCAAGTAGTGATTTCATTCCATTTTAGACCAACATCACATGTGCTAAAGCCTATACTCAGACACTGACACACACACACACTTATTCCTTTTTTTCTATCTAATAACTTGGTGTGCACTCTCCCACTTAAGGAGAAATCTCCTAACAATTCTCTCTCTCAACATTAGTGAGACAATTAATTGTCCTTCCAACAATAGTGTATGTCTCATTCCTCTCAAATAATTTATCCTTTATCTTTTTTTCTTCTTCAATATTTTAATGAAAATTGACTTTTAATAAAAGATATAGTTCATCACTAGAATTCACATGTTCTTCGGTAAAGGTAAGATTACCTTCAACTTTTATCTACAACCAATGGCTGTAAGTAAAAACTAAGTTAATAATTATTTTTTTAAAGGAAATAAATAAAATAAAATATTTTTCAACTTGAACTTACCGCCATCGTCTGCCACAAAATCATGTTATTATTGGATCATTGTTCTTTGTTAGAAAATATTGTTTTGCAGGAATCAATTACGGATACTTAATATTGGAAACTTGATCAAACTCAAGGTTATTATGTTAAAGGAGTTTATAATCTGTTGACACATGATGATCAACAAGTTCATGCGTCTTTCGCGGACATCATTTGAAACAATACGGTACCTCTCAAAGTATCACTTTTCGCATGGAGACTGCTGAAGAATAGGCTCCCAACAAAAGATAACATAGCTAGATGTGGAGTTCTTCATCCAAAATATATGTTATGTTCGGGTGGTTGTGGTATGGGGGAATTAGTGAGTCATTTATTCTTGAACTGTAATTTCTACAAGGATGTTTGGTCATTCATCTTAAGGTGGCTAGGGATTTCCAATGCGCTTCTATCTGAAATTGCATTGCATGCGTCACAGTTTGGTGGCAACCATCTTTTTCGAAAGGACATCCGCACCTGTCTTCAAATTATTTGGTTGGCGAGTAATTTGATTATTTGGAAGGAACACAACTTCATGATCTTTCAAAAGAAAGAATCAGCTATCACTGAAATTGTTGACACGGTGAAATTTCATTCATGGTGGTGGCTTAAGGTTTATAAGCCTCATACTTTTTTTGATTTTCATGCCTGGTGGACTAAACCATTAGTTTGTCTAGGTTACTCCACCTTGTAATACAAAAATTTGGATGCAGCTGTTTTTTTGTTTTGCTTTTTGTCTTTTGATACATTGTACTGTTTCCAGCTTAGGCACACCTTGTGTTTAACTTGGTCGCTTTTTTCTCTGGTATTTATTTATTTATCTCTTTGACATCTTAACAAAATTGACTCCCTAAAAAATTTACAAAAATTGGCCTTAGGTGGAAGGAAAAAATATTGTAGAAAAATCAATATATTCTAAAGTTAATTTAACGTCTCAAACAATACACATATTTATCCCTAAAAAAAAGAAGATAGATTGCAATATCTATTTTCACGGGAATAAAGTTTCTCACGTTCTAAACACGGGAATATAAAAGATAGATTTCATGTGCAAATTTTATTCCCTGGACCAAATAATATATAGGAATATTTTTTTATAAATTTATACCAAAGATGAGAATTTTATAAAATGAAGTTACCATAACATGATTTGCTCAAGGCTATGTATATGATCCATTTTTTTTTCCAAAGTAGCAACTTATTATTCAAAGGTGGAGCAATTTATCCGTGTAGCTAAAGAAGCAATAGTTGTGATGAAACAGAGAAGAGAAATAAAAGTTTTGCATAGTGGCATCGCCACCGTGACACGATCGATACTCCCCAATTTGAATTCCATGTCATTGGCGTCGTGCACTGTCGTCAGATGGATAACGGTCATGGGTGAGAGTAGAGAGATTTCTTCCTAGTGCTTTCTAGATCTCTTTGTCTGGGTTCTCATTTGGTTTCTGTTGTTTTTTTTTCTCTATTTATGTCTTAGTTGTTCGATTAATCCAACTTCTAGCCATAACGCAAAAGAGATGATTACATGAAAGAGTAGCGCAGGAGAGGATCCAGATCCTAGATATTTCAACCTTTGTAAATTACAATTTGAAAGATTCATTCTATTTTTCTTTTTTTAATTTAGTGCAACTAATAGGAAAACTAATTTTCCAGATGCCCCCTAACACAAGTCATATGTTTTTTATAAACCATTAAATACTGTTGCATTTTCATAATCAAAATTAAATTTCAAAAGCATTATTAGGCTAAAATGCCTTTTTAAAATACTTACTTAGCACCAAACTTCATCAGCAAGAGTGTGACTGTTTGGCATTGACACATGCTAGCAACAACATTGCTACTTTCTGTAATTCAATGCAGTACTGATAAAATAAAATCAATAAAAAAAAATTCAGAACCTAAAAAAGGCCAATCATATTTATTTAGGAATCAAAATACTAAACACCATAAAGTAAGCAAAATATGCTTTACAACCGATTGATTCTCTAATCTAAGCTTTTCTTGGAAGAATAGGAATACTTTGTTCATTCCTGAAAAAGTTACCAGGATCAACCGCAGTCTTAATCTTAACCAACCTATCAAAATTATTATTAAAGTACATAGTACCATAAACTTTACCTTCTTGATAACCATTCTTACCAAAACTATTAATCCCAATGTCAAGGTCTCTATAATTTATATAAGCACTTCTAGGATTCTTTGACACAAAAGGTGTCATGTAACTATGAAGTACCTTAGCTTGATTCAAAAAACCCACTGTTGCATTAGGTGATGGATCATTCCAATTCACTGAATATTGAATTTTAAACAAATTTCCGGCACGGTGAGGAACCGGTGTTGCATCAGCCGAAATCTCAGCCATTTTTCCTCCATAAGGGTTGAAAACAAATCCAATTTTTCCTAACTCAATCATCTTTTTCCATATCCCTTCCAAATCACGTTTTGAAATAGCTTTCTGAACATAATCAGATTTTCTCTTACCTAAACCTGCCGAATTAACATTCCTATCCAAAAGATTCTCCGGTTTCTCGCCATTTTTAAGACTCAATTCATCGTTATACCATAAAACAGAATTAATCCAACTCAATTCAATACAATCTTTTTTGTTCAAACCTAAACGTGGAAACTCCTTCCCTAAAATCTTGACTACCTCGTCAGCGCGACCTAGAAACAAAGCAACAACAGAAGCTCTAATAGTTTTTGTACCTTTGACAACCGTAGAAGATTTAGGCTGCAAAAGAAGCCTCATGAAAATCCTATTATCAGTAGTTGGAGCAACTTGTTGCCATTGAACAACAAGATCAGTAGCATTCTGTTCCAAAGTTTTCTCAATTCGGAAAACAGTAACGGCTTCAGGAACCGTTACTAATTTAACAGTATAAGACAGAACAACACCAAAACTAGCACCACCACCGCCTCGTATAGCCCAAAAAAGATCTTCACCCATTGATTTTCTATTCAAAAGCCTACCTTTAACATCAACAATTTCAGCATCAATAATATTATCAACAGATAAACCATATTTTCTCAACATTGCACCATACCCTCCACCACTGACGTGACCACCAACACCGACAGTTGGACACACGCCAGCAGGAAATCCATGAACTTTACTCTTTTCAGAGATTCTGTAGTAAACTTCACCTAGTGTGGAACCAGCTTGAATGTAAGCAACTTCATTTTTTATATCAACATTGATTGTTCTTAGATTAAACATGTCAAGGATGATAAAGAGTTGGTTTGAGATGTACGAAATACCCTCGTAATCATGTCCACCACTTCTGATTTTGATTTGAATGTTGACTTGTTTGGAACATATAACAGTGGATTGGACATGTGATGGTTGTTTTGGAGTGACTATGATTAATGGTTTTGGTGTTGACGTTGTGTTGAAACGTGCGTTACGTATGTAGTTTTGAAGGACAGTGGAAAATGAAGGGTTTGTTTGGGAGAAAACAATGTTGGAGATTGATGGATCTTTTGAGTTTTGTGTGAGACAGTGAAGGAATGTGGAGTACAAAGAATCTGTTTTTGTTCTTGCAGCCAAGGATGAAGAGAAGAGAGTAAGAAGAAAAAAAGTTAAAGAAAAGAAAAAGAGTAAGGAAAATGGTTTTGATTTTGTCATGTTTGTGTAACTGTGATGAAAAATAGTGAAGGATTTGTGCGGTTTTATAAAGAAGGATTGAGTGCATTGTGTGCACTGTGTTATTATCTTGGAAGTTAATGTGCAGACAATGGTTCAAATATCTGTTGTATGTGGGGTCATGCAGACAAAATCTTGTGGCTACTATTTTTAACTATGTTTTTTGCATTTCAAAATCTTGTAGGTGGAATTTTGAGGTTTATGAGAAGGTTATGACATACTTGAGGGCATTACAACCGTAATACCCCATTAGTGGTGGAGGTTATTTTTATGTGGTGGTGTATTGGATTTCTTTCTTCAACCTTTCTTGTGATTTCTAACTTCATTTTGACTTCTAAAATCTACTAAACAAAGTTTATTAGCATGAAAATATTGTGGGTTGCCTCTCATGCATACATTGTTTGTTTAGGGTCTTTAGTTTGACCTTTCTTTTCTCTCAAGACACAAGTGGAATAAAGATAGAACTTGCCTTCTTCTTCAAAGATATTTTCTCCTTTACAACAAAATATTCAGTTCCATAATGCCACAACTCTAGATTATTAACCGTTGCGTTTAGGCACTCCCAATCAGTTAGGGAGGATATGTGGTCTTGGAGTCTTAGTCCTGATGGTCGTTAGTCGGTTAAGTTAGCTTATTCTTATCTCGTTAAAGATTCGCCGAATACGGTGCACCTGAGGGGATTATCTTGCAGGTTGTTTCGAGAGTTTGGAAGTCGCTGGCTCCGTCTAAGGTCATTGCTTTCTCGTGGCAACTTCTTCTTGACAGGATTCCTTCCAAGGGTAAATCTTGTCAGGCTTGGGGTCCCTCTTCCGGTGGGGGAGCTTGGGTGTGTTTTCTGTAATGCGTCGTTTGAGACGTCGGTGCATCTTTTCATCTCGTGTCCCTCTGTCCTTCTGGTGTGGTATCAGGTGGTTGGGTTGGGAGTTTGTGACACCCCTTGGTCTTACCCAGCAGTTTCAGGCTTTTACGGGTTTAGGTGGGGGGAAGAGAGTTAGGTTAAGTTTGCTTCTTGTTTGGCATGATGTCGTTTGGACCATCTGGACGTCCCGGAATGATCTAATTTTTTCTAGTATCGTTCTTCGTGAGGAGCTTGTGGTGGATAGAGCGAAACTCTTAGCTTGGAAGTGGTTCATTGCTAAGTGCCCTGCTAGTTCTTGCACTTATCACGAGTGGGAGGTGCAGCCCATCCTGTGTTGGCATCGGTAGGGTGTTCTGGTGGTCGTGTGCCTTGGTTTGTGTGGGGGGTTGGGTGGGGGTTCTCTACCTCCTCCCCTCCTGGCCAGCTTCCGTGGTGTTCCTTTGCTCTTCTTTCTCTGTTTGGGTAGGTGTTGCTTTTTGTGGTGGTCATTTGGTTCCATTTTCTCTGGTGTATTTTCTCTTTTTGGTTTTGTTTTTGTGTTGTATTTGGTGCTCCCCTTAGGATCTCTTTCTTGGCACTCCTTTTGGGTTGGGGATCTTCCTGCGGTTCTATTTGGACTGTCCATTGATGGCTCTGTAGGTGTTTCTTGTACACTGGTCTCTCCTTTATATATATATATATATTTGCCATTCAAAAAAAAGATTATTAACTGTTGGTAGCTTCATTACGACTTTATACAAATTTGAATAGGAACACACATTGGTGATATTGAAAGATCCACACCATCTTGATGTAAAGCTACATTGATAATGTTTTACACTTGAAGGACAAAACATTGAAAGATCAATGATGATAAATTTGGCAAGTACATAAAACCGTTCAAGTAGTATAGAAGTAAGTGTGTCATTTCTACAAGGGTTGTCGTTTTCAACTTAGCAATTTACTAAACTTATAATGAAAAACAATAAATTTGTGCAATTTTCAAGAGTTGTTTGATTATGTTGAAAAGTAAATAGGTTGAGTTGATTTCATGTTTTAGCAGCGATTAGGATTATTTGAATCCCCTCTACATCTTTGTTGGATTAATGCAAGGTAGCTACTAATTATGTCCTAAAGATTGTATAAACGATGGTTAATCTCTTGGGATGAAGATATTCCTCCCTCCATGTATTAGATTGCTTCATACCAGACATAAATTAAATTATGCAAACTATTGACTTATACCCTAATCAAAAGCTAGTTTGTTACTTATGGTAACAAAATACATAACCAAATAAGAAAAACAAAACATGCTCTAAGAATAAATTGGAGGAGGTTTGAGACTCCTCTTTGATGATTTGATTGCTTGCCTTTGTCATGAACTGTGAAGCTTTGGATGAATATAAATGTGTGCAAAGAGAGCATTTTCCCAGCACACACGGAGCGCGTGGTAAAAAGTAAAAACACAAGAGAGCATTTTCTCTCGTAGCTATGCATGAGGTACAAGGCTTGGTGTCTAGGGGTGAAAATTGCATGTATTTTTCTCTCTTTTCTTCGAGTGTTTTCCTTCTTCGACATGTTCTTGGGACTTGGGACATAATTTTCCCAACTTGAAATGTCTTCAAAACCTTACATATATTCGTTGATCCTCGTTCCTTGTCTTTCACAACTTCCATGAGATGTATTGTTTTGCCGAATTACATTATTTATCTATAAAATGACTCAAAACACCTATGAATTTATTTGGTTAGGTAAGAAACATAATTACAACGATTCAAATTAAAACAATACAAATGTCCCTCATACTACGATAAACACATCTAAAACTCCATTAATCTGTCTTCAAAAGCTTATTAAAACGACTCAAAAACATACCTAAAATTCATATGATGAGGTGTCATCAAATACTATATTTATTCTTTTTTCTTTCATATCTAGCAAGGCGGGATTTTTATCCAATCACTTGTCATGCATAACAACTTTCTCAACTTCTTCCTCGGTTGAGTTGAGTTTTTACACTCCTTATTTTCATGTTTTTTTCACTTCCTTATCGTTTGGTTCCTCCAATTGTTTTCCACTACTTAGGGAAACAACATCTTGTTGGCCCTTGTATCCAAAGAGTGAACAACATGTTGTGTTAATTCTATGTTCTTAGTGGACAGGGAGTCCAACTTGAATGTTGATTTCTCAAAATTCTCATTTGATTTACCACCATTGATATTGTTTTTTCTCCATATCTTCAAGGAGGGAAGACGTCTTCTACACTTTTATTCATCAAGGCACTTCCAGAGAATTTGTTCACTGTCACTTTAGTTAAGTAAAGAAACCCATTGCAAAATGTATGAATAACCAACCATTCTTAAATCCCATGGGAAGGTTATAATCTAATCAATTCTTTGAAACTCTCAAGATTCAAATAACGACTCTGTATGAAAAACATGTACTTCTTAGTTGAGAAACTTTTGATGAGAGGGCCGATATTTGGCATGGAACGATTGTTTCGATTATTTCTGTGTTTTTAGAGAATTGTGATCCGACAGGAAATTGAACATTAAATCAATAATGCAAATTTCCGTTTGAATTTCCTCACTAATTTGTGACAAAAATAAAATTGTCATTAAATCATAGGTTGTAGTTTGTGAGAGAATTCAGTTTCTCACAATTAGTCATGGAATATACCCTCACAATTTGAAAGGGAAAACCAATCTGTCATTAATTAGTGACGGAAATATTGGTGAAAAAGGATGGAATGGTCCTCACTATTAGACATGGAACAACAATCTGTCACTAATCAGTGATAGAATTGTCTGAGTTTAAGCACATTTCTCCTTCTATTAGTGACGGGTTTATATTATTAGTGACGGGTTCTATCCGTATCAATTAGTAACGGAAACCAAAATCCCTCACAAATATTTAGCGAGGCCAAAATTCGAAACTGATTATTGGTCGTCACTAAACCCGCCACTAAATTCGTTTGTGACGGAATTATAGTAGTTTAGTGGCGGATTTATACCCTCACTAAAACTGATTTTACTAGTAGTGTGTGTGTTCTATTTTATGTGGGACCCCCACACTATTTTTTCAATTCACAACTTTTTTTTTACATTTGAAAGTTGTTTTGCAGGTTTTTAACGAAGCACCCTACTTTCTTAAGAGTATTGTTCTCCTATTCTCTCTACTTGACTTCCGCTAAAAGAAGACAGAAAAGAAGAAAAGCTAAAAAGCTAAAGAAGAAAAGCTAAAAACCTAAAGATAAAAAGCTAATAGGCCAGAAAAAACTCACAATGAGGTCTTCTTGTAGAGAAAAAAAACCCTCATATAGAGGTCTTCTCTAAAAAGGGTCGTAAAAGAAAAAAAAAACCTATATAGAGGTCTTCCCTAAAAAGGGTCGTAGAAGAAAAAAAACCTCATATAGAGGTCTTCCCTAAAAAGGGTCACAAAAGCAGAAACCCTCATATAGAGGTATTCCCTTAAAAGGGTCGTAGAATAAAAAAAAACCTCATATAGAAGCCTTCCCTAAAAAGAATCGTAGAAGAAAAAAACCCTCATATAGAGGTCTTCCCTAAAAAGGTCATAGAAGAAAAAAAAAACTCCCAAATGGGTCGTAGAAGAAAAAAAAACCTCATACAAAGGTCTTCCCTAAAAAAGTGTCGTAGAAGAAAAATAAAACCCCTCATGTAGAGGTCTTTCCTAAAAAGGGTCGTAGATGAAGAAAACCTTCATACAGAGGTCTTCCCTAAAAAGGGTCGTAGAAGAAAAAAAAACCTCATATAGAGGTTTTCCCTTAAAAGGGTCATAGAATAAAAAAAAACCTCATATAGAGGCCTTCCCTAAAAAGAGTTGTAGAAGAAAATCCTCACATCGAGGTCTTCCTTAAAAAGGCTCGTACAAGAAAATTCTCATAGCGTGGTCTTTCCTAAAAAGGGTCACTTAAGTTACATCAAAATAAAATTAAAGTTACACCAAAATTACTTCATAAAACTGCAAAAAGCCAGACAAATGGCTTAAGGGCTCATCTACGAGCTCGCCATCCTGAACAATCTTGAAAGAAATGAACTCGCTAGTGAAAATACGAAAGAGTCTCCGCCCTAAAGCATTAAAACCACTTCGCCTTGTCCCAAGACTCGTGGTTGGGCGTTGTGGACCATTGACCTTATAAGATTCATCACTTCGCCTTGTCCCAAGACTCGTGCTTGGGGGTTGTGGACCGTCAATCTATTCTTAAGGGCACAAATGCCCTCCAGAAGGTGAAGCCCTAGGTGCGTCCCCCTAAAGGCGTCGCCTCAACAGGCTTCTAGAAGCACCTAGAACGCTCTAAAGTGACTTAGGGCCCAAGTTGTTTGGGGCTTAACTCACGGAAATACAACTTGAGTTTTATACAATCTTAATTAGAGTAATTTAAATTATGTTGTCTTTAAATGTGTTGTCTTACATAAATTAATTTTGGACGCTGTATAGAGGAATGATAACTTATACATGCATCCATAGTAGAGAATTATTAGAAAATCACAAATTGTATGCCGACAGTATGCAATACAGTGTCTGGTGGGTTTTGATGTTTGAAAATCATTTCTCCATTAGTTTGATTTCTACCGCTATCAAACTACTCTCTTTTCCCTGTTATTTTTTATTTTTTAGAGGGAATATTTTCCCTGCTAAATTAATTACTATCATTTTCCGTATTTAAGAAATTATTTTTGACATAATATGATGAAACTTTAACCAAGTGATTGACTCGGGTGTTAATCAATTTCATCAGATGACGAATCGTTCGAAAAAATGAGATTGATTCTTGGTGGAACAATTTTTTGCCATAATATTATTTTTATGTTAACCCATCGATTTCCAGAGAAAGTGAACATTGGTAATATGAAGTTCGATCGTGTGGTAAGTAAAGTCTACAGTTATTGTATCCGTCGGTGATACATCAAAATTGACTCATTTGATAAAAGTTCATATGTTAAGTTTGATGTATCTAAACATATCAAATTATTTCAGATTAGTCAAATTTTATATACATGATCTATTGTCCATTGATGGATATACGGTAAAAATTATCAGAGATATCATATATTAAGTTTAACATCATGGTGTAAATTGATCAAATCCCTATATAAAAATTTAGAAAATATTATATGAGCTGCAAATCAGAGCTCAATTTTGCAAGAATATTTCATCATAAATAACCACAACAAAAAAGATCTAGCAAAAAAACATGTTTATTAGAAGTAGAAACATTTCATTGATCGATGAAAATTTCAACATATATAAAGCAATCAACGGCACATATATATGGTATATATACATATTCTTTCAAAGAAAAAAATGATATATACATATACCTACAAAATAACAAAGTGCACTAATTGCTAAAATTGCTTACACAAAAGTGATAGCTTATTGCATATATATGAGATGAGATCTTTATATAGAATACATAAATTGCCAAAGGATCATCGGTTGCCCTTCCATATAGGTTAAGATCTTGAGGGTTTCTTTCAACCATGACCTAGCTTGTAGCTAGCTAGGTCTAACTTGAAGCACTATTTTGCCTTCAATTTTGCTTCTTTTGCTTCCACCTTTGATGCAAATGCTGAGGATGTTGAGATCTGAGGTTGAGACTCATGTTGTGATTTGTGGCTGGAATTAAGAAAGAAACAAAGAAAGGTGTTACTGCATATTTAAGTACAAATGTTGCTGATGAGAGCAAAAAGAAGAGAATAATAGTGGTGCTCAAGTGAGGGAAACATGTTTGGTTTTAGTAGTGGCTTTTGTAGGTGAAAAAGAAAGTGGAGAAAGGATCTTCTCAGCATATACCTTGACAAAATTTGGTTGCTTTTCTGCCATTGATTTACTTTTCCTAAAAAAAAAGAACTTTATTAAGCAAAGTTAGTGTGACATCTACATTTTTGGAATTTGATTAATCAGTGTCGACATTTATGTGTAGAAGTTTTTTTTTTCAATTAAATATATTTTTCATCTATTTAAATAATTTCCTAAAAAATGTATTCGGTTGCAGCTCCTTACCAATGGTGGCATACACAAACCTAGTATACAAGTCACTTGCTCTCCTCAAAAAAAATGTTATCAAAGCCAAATATTAATGACAACTATCAAACTCAAATGCTACAGGTTATGAAGGTTTGATAGGAATAGAGATTGGTTATTGAGATAATCCCATTTATGTGGTACCACTATTTTCTTGGCTTCGACTTATAACTTATGGTGCAGGATTCAAACGAATTTCACAGTTGGTATTGACTTCATTCAAAACTGATTGCATCATATAAGGTATATCCTTATCCTTATAAAAGCTCGATGATTCATCCAATTCCACACAATGGCAATCCATGCAAAAAGCTCGAGACTCTAAACAAACACAAGTCACTAACAACTACCAAAAGACATTAACCTGTTTAACTCGTCTTTTTGGACGGCTTGATTTGAAGTTTTGATTCCGTCAACACTAGTTGGTCAGCCATATCTAACCCGCCAAAAAAGAATCGAACTAGGTCATTGTTTAAAAATAAAATAAAAGTTGACATTATGTGATCCACGTTTATAATAATGTATGAATTAGTGAATTCATTAACTTTTTATTTTTGTTACATTTTTGGCTTGATTTAGATTTTTTATATTAACCATGAATGTATGAATTATAAATTTTATATTTATCGTGGAGTAATTAATTTATATTATTGATTTTCTTGAAGAGAAAAAGGGATATGCACCAACATATTGTAAAATCTATCTATTAAAGTCTCCCATTCAACTTCACTCAAAAAAAGATTTTCATTTGTCCCAGAAAACTTAGCTCAATTGATAAGTAAAATACAATATATATAAGTCGGGGTTTGAACTTGAACACCCACACTTATTTACCTTAAAAGATAATTATATCTACTAAACTATTAGAATAAAAAAAGTTATTTGCAGTATTATTCGTAGCTTTTGGTCATAGGAATACTTTTCGATTCCCATAGACAGCCAATAAACCTATTTTAACCATTTTTTATGCTCAACTACGGACTTGTAAAGATTAAAGACAGCCTGTTCTTCGTAATCCGTTGTCATTTTTTTATCAACAGAAGCGACTTATATGAAGAAAAAAAATCGTATAATATTCTATATATTTAAAGTTTTTATATTCTTCATATACTATATATTCTATTCTATATATAAAAACTATCAATAAAAAAAAGGTTTTCATCTCAACATTCGAATCATATAATATTAACTTTTAAAATTATATTAAAAATTTAGATTATATATATTTATATTTATAAATTTTAATTATATACTAATGTATTTTAATGTAATTTTCTGCTAAAACATATATTATCACATTTTTAAAATAATACATAAAAATATATATTAACGAAGGTTGAAACTAACGAAAGATGTTAGACTCGCATTACACAGTGAACCAAAGTTTGAATTTCGGCTTGAAGAAGAACTCATATTTTGTATTCAATGCACCTCAAAAAATATTTTTTTAATGACAAATGTTAGTATGTTAGTTTTTATGTTGGTATTTTCTCCCTTGCCATAATTTGAATTTAAGACTTTTACTCCTTAACTCCTTTAATCTTTTAGATCAACTGTATAAACTACTCATTCATCCTCCTTAACAAGGAATGAATTAAATGTGAATTTTTAAGTTTTTAGCGCTTAAAAACACATATTTAATTCATATCTTGTTAAAATTTCAAAAATTTTGTGGAAGAGATTGTTATAATATTATAAAAATTTGTATGAAAATTCATTTAAAAATGTGAAGTATACACGTAAGTTGACTTAAAAACAGAACCAAAACTGGTGATGAAATTTTTTTGAAGGACAATAAATTGATGAAAAAAGAACCAAATTTGACGTGATGAGAGGAGAGTTTTGCAATCTGGCAAGATTACACCATACTCAGAAAGATTCAGCTTGTCCTTATTGACAACATAAACGACCGGTTTGCAATCCATTTCCAATATGACGTTGTTGTGTCCTGATGCATCTATCCATTTAAGTGTCCTCTTCAGCCCCTAACATTCTGCCTTTGTAGCTGTCATGACAGTGTTCCATATATCTCATATAGCTCCCAAAAATTATCCTGTTCCATATATCTCAATGCCCTTACTAGTTAGCTTTTGTTAATCTTAACTATTTTTTACATGTTTTTATGATTTTACATTTATTGAAAATATGAACTTTTTATGAATATTTAAAATTATATGTAATTACAATTCTTTAAATTTATAAGATTCTTCGCATTGAAATTTATCTATACGGAAGAAATTTCTTAATCCTTTTTGGCAGATATTTCCCAATCTTATACCGAAGTGATTCAATCCTATAGCACAAGTCATGGGTCAGAAATTATTCTTTGAAATATGATGTATTGTTTGGTCCACCATGGCAAATTTGATAAGGCAATTGTTGAATAAGTCCAATATAATGACACGGTGGAAAAAATTCAATAAAAGAAAATTGAAAAAAAAAAGTATTTAATATGACACAGTGTTGGAAGAGTCTATATTTTAGGTTGAGACTCTTCCATTATTGGAGTTGTGCATCGACTGCTACGTTACATAATTGATCCAAAAGAGCATAAGTTGTGAGATGAATAGTACTGAATTGAATAATACTGAATGTCATAGATCCTAAATACCGTTGGATAGAGAGAATAAAAAAGAAAAAAAAGAGCAAAATTTTGATTATCTCAATAGGTGGAATTATACCGAAAACCAATCCAAAATAAAACCGCAAACCGATCCAAAAAAACTGAAACCGCTATCATCAGATCGGATTTCAGATCACTTTTTCAAAACTGAATCAAACCGAAACCGAACTGCAAAAGTAAATTTTATAACTTATTTATTCTTTTATTAGTATTATATATTATATTAATATATTTATTTTTGTTTTTTATTTTATATATTGCATTAATTTATCTATATTATCACTAATTCATATGTTTCAAATATAATCGGTCATTTTTATTTTATAATGTTAAGTTTTTAATATATTTGTGTTATACTTTGCTTCGAACCTATTAATAAAATAAAATACATGTTGCATTTTAGATGTCCAAAAACAGATCCAAATAAACCGCGTATATTTGGATCGGATCGGATCGGATCGGATTTTTTTAGAATAATCATCCAAACCGAACCGAACCGAACCGCATGTAATTTTTATTTTGGATCGGGTGACTTTTTACTTCAAAACTGATCCAAACCGGACCGCGAACACCCTAAGCATGACGAGACTAATAATATTTTTTTGGGGAATATAGAACGTTCAAAACTAAACTTATTTGCATTTTTATTGTCCTTTTATACTTGAGTCAAAAAAAAATTTAATTCTCTTTTATTAAAATAAAATAGTCGATCCCACAATTTTTAAAGTTGTTAAAATTTTAGTCTCACAATAAATTTTCTACCTCAAAATGAGAGATTTTTTACTTGAAAGTGGTGATCTATTGTTCAAACGTTGAATCTGAAGAGTAAATATATTACTTTTGGCTGCAAAATTTACTTTTTTTGCGCTTTTAATTATCCTTTTTGGGTCATTGTTATTTTTATTTTTTTTTATCATTTTTGGCACGTAAAATATAGGTTACGACCAAAACTAAAATAAAAGTGAAAATTGAGGGACAAAATATTTCAATTTTAAAAATAAGACTTTTTTTAATAAATTTTAAAAATAAGACTATTTTTTATAAATTTAATATAATTGGAGGATAAAAAGTTGAACTAAACTTGAATTTGGAAACAATTGAAATTTAAGGATAAATAGAGGAACTTTGGTACACAAATATTGCATACTCTTTTCGGTCTTATATATAAAAACAATTGACTTTTTACATTCATTGAATAATGTATGTATTTGATCTATATTTTAGACCGGATACATCAATTATCCAATGAATTTATAAAATCAATTGTTTCTTATAAATATGACCGGTCGGAGTATATAAGGTAGACATGACAACAAAATCCATATATGTGGTTACCCACTCAAACCCACTTCGATTTTACGGGTTTTTATCCTTTTGTTTGGGTTTTGGTATGGGTTCGGGTCTTCCTCGTTTTTGAAACACGAGTACATGACAGGTATAGGTTTTCACTCCCAAACCCATACTCAAACACGTCTTGAACTAGAAAATTACTTTATTACTCATTGATATTGGTCATATTATAAAAAATGCAATTTGATAGTTAAAGGAACAACCAACTCATTTGGTCAATGAAATGTTAAAGTGAAAATATTTATTGATTCTAGGTTGAGAAATACTTTTTTTTTAATTAAAAATAAAAATTCACTACAGGGATGAGACAGACATGCCCAAACTTGTCTAATTTTTTATCCTCATCAGATATAGTTAGGATAGGATAACAAGTAAGTCTATGGAGTCGAGGATGGGGACATGGAATGCAATTCCCCCACCCGCCTCATTATCATGCATGCCTATGTATAAGCAACTTTTTTGACTAGATAAATATTATAAACTTTTTATTTGACGAGATACCTATAAGCAACTTAATTGAATTTTTTTTTTAACTATTTTTTTTTCTAAGTGACAATTCAACAATAGTATCTTCATTCCTTCAAACAAAAAAAAATAGTTTCTTTGTTCTTATTTTTTGATAAGGAAAAACTAAAGAAAATTCAACAACAATTTTTATTTTCCATATTGAAGAAAATACTCCGAAATTTCTTAAGCAATTGTATTGGCATGGTTAACACAAAAGCATAAATAAGCTGCTTCTAAGATACACAATTAAACTCCCTCTTCTTAAAAAAACAATTAAACTTCCTCTAAACAATGATTCTGCAATTTACAATACTTCATATCATCTTAGCTCTAATATTCCCATATTTCCTCCATTAACATCAGCACAACAAGAAGATGGAATCATGCACAACAAGGTTGTAATTTAACATGCGGAACAATGTCAATCCCTCCCGTTTGGAATGAAAGAACCTCATTGTTATGCAGACAAATGATTTAAAATAGAGTGCAAACTAGACAACAATTCTTAAAATCCAAGACCGTATTTGAAGTATTTAAATCTTCAGGTGTTTTATTTTGACTCAAACGCCAACCTGCAGGTTGTGGTTTTGAATCCAATTTACCGTTCAAAAGGTCAAAAAAATAATAACAAAATAACAGTTACTATAAACCGTAGAGACAATCCTTTCATATATACCCAGACGAACAACAAATTGCTAATTGTTGGATATAACAATCTTGCTTTTCTACAATCAAATGGAACAACAGTTGGTGGTTGTGCATCAATTTGTGCTGACACTGAAGTTAAGAACAAGTTCTATTTGGGTACACTACTACAAAAATGGGCTTAGAGAGCGTTTTTTTCAGGTTATATATAGCGGTTTTTTTAGTATAAAGCGTTGTCTAAGGCTGAGTTTTTATATCGATTTCTTCTTAAAGGGCTGTTGAATATATCGATTTTTTCTTAAAGGGCTATTGAAGGATGTCTTTAAATAGCGCTTACAGCAACAAGCGCCATCTAAACAGTATTTTAAATAACGCTTCTATCAATAAGAGCTATTACAAGACAGCTTATGTTAGCTTTTTCTAATTAAAACGTTGTGCAACAATAGGTTAAGATAGCGCTTTATTACTCTAAACTAAGTCGGCTATTGTAGGTATGTATAAATTTATAAAGAAAATTTAAGAATATGAAAATTTATTTCCTTTAATCGAACTTGACTAATACTAAGTTAATGCTTTGGCCATGAATTTACCCGTACCTGATACTTTTATTAGGTAAAATTCATTGCAAAACCTAAAATATATCTAAACAACACATACTCATTCTATTGGGATATTTGATATGCTGACGTGCGAGTCTAAACCTGCATTTCACTACTTCTCCGTACTTAGTATGAGTTTTGCAATTAACAGCTCTCAATTACACTCACCAGTCACCACTACCTTCTAATAATCTCATTATTTATTGTGAAAAATATGTAGGAGTTTCATCAAGTCTTGGATCCATAGGTTTCCTCGTTGGTCTATGGTTATTGTACACAGATATGAAGAAAAGAATGATAAAGAAACGAAAAGAAATTTTTTTCAAAAGAAATGGTGGTTTGTTGTTAAAACAAAGAATGTCTTCAAGAGAAGTAAATATTGACAGAACTACTCTCTTAACCTTAAAGGATCTAAAGAAAGCCACCGATAACAACTTCAATAAGAATAGAGTTCTTGGAAAAGGAGGTCAAGGAACAGTTTACAAAGGCATGCTAGTAGATGGTAAAATTGTTGCAATGAAAAAGTTTAAGGTTGAAGGAAAGGTTGAAGAGTTTATTAATGAGTTTGTTATTCTTGCACAAATCAACAACATAAATGTGGTCAAGATATTAGGATGTTTTTTAGAGACAGAAATTCCATTGTTTGTTTACGAATTCATTCCTAATGGTGACCTTTTTGAGTATTTTCATGACCAAAATGAGGACATTCCAATGACATCACTAGTACAATTTTTTTTATTAACTCAGGCTTTTTAAATGGGTTGCTATCCACTTGATTTAAAAACAAGAAAAGTGGTTAGGTTTTTATTATGAAAGAATTTAAATGGGGTAACCAGATTAAAAAAATTATTTTAATTAAATTAAAATGAAACTAAAAAGAAACACGGTGTCATATCTTGTAATTAAAAGTAACTTTATCATACTTTTTATTCCTTTTTTTATCAACCAAGAGTCTTCTTTATCTGAAACTCAACTTCGTGGCCTTACCTCCAAGTTCATCTCTCTCTGCAAAACCCTAACCTTGCGACTGACCACTGCATGTCTTCTCCACCATATCATGAATCATTATATCCATCGTTTCGAGACCCCTCAGCTCGCCGCCCTCCCTCATTTCGAGATCCATCCTTCAGCTTGCGACAAGTTTCTATCCTCCGTCAGATTCATCAAATTCATCAGACCCATAATCATTAGATTCCCATCGATGCTTCCTTTAATTTCCCGATGGATGTATTATTCTCTCAAATTCAAATGTCTTTGCTCAGATTCCTTTTAATGTTTTATTTTCCAGATTATTTTTAATAAGATTAGCATTTGATATCAGTTTGTGGTTTAATTGTTACTGTTATTGTTGTTTAGATTGATTAGGTATTTTTTTTTTGTAGTTTTTTATTTTTATTTTGGTGTTGCTTCTGTTAGGTTTTGGATTAAGATCTGCTTGTCGGGGGTTTAACTTTTATGAATTGGCTTTCCAAATGTGTTTTTTTTGCGGCAATTTGGTGTTCTTATGTTTGATGGATTTTGATATAAACAATTTTAAGGAGTAGAGAAATTGTGTCTAGTGGTGATGATGATGATGATGGTCAGCAACAAAATTTGGGGAATGAATCCAAGGATGTTGATTTTAGGACGGGTCTGTGAGATTTACGCTCCAACCAATATCAGTTTCCTCTGACAAGCAGCTAATCCCTCCATGCTACTTCCTTTGCTGGTAGAATTTCAGTTGTAGTCTCATTCACATGGTCTTCATTGCAGGTATCTTCTTTATTTGATATGGATTTTCCTACTTATATTCAAAGGGGTTTCCCTCAACTGTGTTGTGCTTATTGACGTTTTGATTTGTGATGGTTTAGTTATTTTGGTTAAGTAGATCCATAAAGATTGGTGTTGGTTGTTCATTATTAAGTTGGGGAATTGCTTGATTCATGCTTCTTAGATAAGGTCAGGAGACTATCTATTGATTTACTTGTAACATGTTTATCAATGGTTGTTACAAGGTTCCCAAATAAAACTCAAGCTTACCACATATTCCTACTGTTACTAATTCCCTGTTTATATTTTGCATATATTTTGAAAAGTGTTAGGTTGATTTCTTTTACCTTTATTCTAATTTAGACTCACAACTTTAATTAATCTTGGTTCTCTATTTTCATATAATAAATTCACAAAATAAATGCACGAAATGAAGTTCATGTGGAGGTATTAACTTCTTTACATTAGTGCCCAAAATGCCTTGTCGGTTTCTTTCTATATCTTGATTTTTAAAGTTCATTTCATTTGATTATTTGTCTTTCATTAGTTACTTATGTTGGATTAATTATTTAATTAATCAATTATGGATTGACAATAATCAATTATTATAAGTTAATGTCATAATATAAATTATGGTCTATTGTATTAAGCACTGATTAGTTGATGAATATGTGTGATTGGGCTATTCGTTCTAAATGGACCGTGATGAGTTGGACCATTTAGCTAAGCCAAATGAGAGGTCCCTGCCCTCAGCCATTTAGTTATTTAAACGTCATCCCATCAGACGGTTAAACTATGCTGAACATTCTGGTCCTAAACGGAATGAGGGTAGTCATCCCTCTCATCCTTCTGGCAGTTATCCTTCATCAACCTAATTCAAAGGTACCCAATTTCTTTATTCATTCTTTATTATTAATGATATGATATAACTTGTATCTAGTGATCCATGACTAAGTCCTAAACTTTTATCAACTTATTTATATGATACTAATTACTTTTTGTTATCATATGAATGAACTTCTAAGTTCAAGTCTAGGCAGGCTAAAGTGCTAAGCCTACTAGTAGTACTAGACATAAGAAATGAACCATATATATGATATGGTCCCTGTTATTGTTGGATGACATTGAATTTTTGTATTTTTGGCACAATGAGTTGAACCTTAGCCTCAGTTGTTCATGTTCTTGAGCTCGTTTTTTTTAATATTATTTCAAATTTTCTGTTATCATGAACCTTGCTAATTCAAATTTATTTTTAGGTGGAAGACTTAGAATCATCAAATAGAGTTGGTATCTTTGGACTTGCAATGTTGAGGATGTGATAGTTTCTCTGTGCAAGGTTAGTTTGAGTTTTTCATTAAATTGTCTTTAGTAAAAAATAATTTGAACAACTTCAATTTTATGAGTTACTTGAAAAATGGCTTAAAGAAATGGAACCATTTTCTCATGGTTACTTTGATGTTTGAATTGAATGTGACTTCACTAATTTAAACTATGTTTCTTTGAATGATATGTAAGGTTGCTAAGGATAGTAGATATTAAACTATGTTAAATTACATGTAGTTGTGCTAGGGGTTTATGAAGTTATGCCATTGTTGGATTTTATGAGTTACTAGAATCAATTCTTGGATTTATGATGTTGTGCCAAAATTATGTAATAGTGTTGATCCTTGGATTTATTTGAAGTAATTAAACTAGGTGTAAAGCAATTGTTGTACTAGGGGTTGAAGCAACGCCAATGTTTAGGTTCTGTGAATAGTTTTATATATTAATGAATTATTTTATAGCTATTATTTTTTTCTAAACTTTGGTATGAAAAGCTATCTATTTCTACCTTTCAATTTCTTAATCAACTATGAGAGCCTTTGGTTATTTTTACTATTTGCTCTTGGTTAGTTGCATGTTTGTGAATGTGACTTCACTGTTTTAAAGCTTTTGTTGAATGTGACTTCACTGATTTAAAACTTTTGTTGATACAAAGAGCTTGGCATAGTCCTTAATTGTGGATTTTATTGGTGGCAAAGGATTTTTGAAGAATGTGTTGACAGTTACCATGGTATAGCATTGTATAATCTATTTGAATTGTATTTCAATTGCATGATATGGATGTGAAATTATTGTACTAGCATCCATTGTTGATTGGGTTTATCCGACTAGGTGTACAGTATGGGAGAAACAAAGGAAAAGGGAAAAAGATAAAAATATGTAGATATTAAATCGGTTGAACATACCTTATAGGTATGATTTTAAGTCGGTTTAGTGTGTTTTTATCTCCAAAATGTCTACTGAACCTTTATTAAATGTGGTCATCTGACTTAATTAATAGATTTTAAGTCGGGTTACCCGATTAAAAAAACGAAATTAAATCGGATGAAGCAACAGACTTAAAAGTGAAAAACTTATTAAATCGGCCACCTATAAGACAGATACAAAACCGACTTAAAAGGTCATTTTCACCAGATTTAAAAACAATTTTTTGTACTAGTGCATGGGACATGCGTTTGAGAATTAATACTGAAATTGCTGGAGCATTATTGTACTTACACTCGATTGCATCTCCACCCAGTTATCATAGAGATATAATATCTACTAATATACTACTTGATGAAAAGTATAGGGCAAAATTAGCATATTTTGGAGTATCAAGAATAATTTCAATTGACGGTGCAACTTTGGAGTAGTTCTTGCTGAACTTTTAACCAGTAAGAAGCCAATATTTCTCTATAGATACTGGGGAATACCAAAGTTTAGCTTTTTATTTTATTGAGTGTATAAAGGAGAATATGTTGTTTGATATTCATTGACAGAAGGGTCACAAAAGAAGTGGAGAAAGAAAATGTCATTGCAGTTGCAAATCTTGCGTATAGATGCTTAGAGCTGAATGGAAGAAACCGACCAACTATGAAAGAAGTTACATTAGAATTGGAAGGGGTCAGGGAATTGAATAGGAAACTTATTGCACAACAAAACCACGAGGAAATTGAGGTTCCTGGAATTGAAGAGCACCAACCTTGGGATGGGTTTTCTACGACAAATTGATTACAAATTGTTGGCAGTCAAACATCTCCACAAACTCAGAAGTTATGCATATTATTTAATTAAAATAGTTGGTTTCTATGATTTTATTTTGTTGAATTTATTTTTGTAACATGTATTATAAACAAGAGTTTGCTTAGGCTTTGAATGTCATATAGGACAATGGTTGGTTATTGATAATGTCTTTAAATATGAGGTGTTAGGTCTGTTTCTATAAAAGAATTTTTCTTGAAATGAAGTATATGAGCTTCACCAATTTTTAGCGATGTGTGCAAGAATAAAGGATGCACATTCCTTACGGTAAGGGAATCTCACATTCACCATTAAACTAAGATGTGCAAAGTTGTGCATTGACATGTGTGAAGTGGTTGACTGCGACATGTATTTTGAAACGGATGGAGTATTTCCTAATCTTATACCGAAGTGATTAAGCCCTATAGCACATCTCAAACCCTAGTCATCACCCTTTTAGGGTCAATTTAGGGTCAATTTTGTCCCAAAAATCACCCCTCTAGGTTGTGTTTCCTTATATCCTAATTGAATAAGTGATTTCACATATTTTTTGTTTTCTTTCGTTTGTTTTTGTGATTTCATCGTCTCTGAACGACTCTGTTTGTTTTGATTTTCCGTCTTTGTGCGATGTGTTTTTGATTTTTCGTCTTAGTGCAGTGTTTATTTGATTCAGGTTGAAAGATTAGCTTTGAACAAGTGCAGATCCGATCAATGACAATGACTTTAGTGTCGTCAACGTTGTAGATCCGGAGACATGAATATTCCAGAGACTTTAATATAGTCATATTAGTCATGTTTGCACGCATAGGTACTTTGCCGTTTTATGCTATTAACATGGATGATGTGAGTTTGTTCACAGATTCATCCTTTTTGTTTTTAGCAAACTTGGATTTGATTGTATCGATGTACTCTATCAATTTGAATGAATGTATCGTTTATTTTTGTAAAAAAACAAAAAAAAAAAAAGCCCTATAGCACATGTCAACGGCCCGAAATTATTCTTAGAAATATGATGTGTTGTTTGGTCCACCATGATAATCACGATATTTTGTTCTAGTATCACGACGAAAGCAAATTTGATAAGGCAATTGTTGAATAAGACATGGTGGAAAAAAAATCGATAAAAGAAAACTGAAAAAAAAAATTTAATATAACACAATGTTGGAAGAGTCTATATTCTACTTTGAGACTCTCTAAATAACATAATATCCATTATTGGAGTTGCTTATCCACTACTACTAGAAGATGTGTTACATAACTGATCCAAAAAAGCATAAGTTGTGAGATGAATACTGAATGTCATTGATCCTAAATACCGTTGGATAGAGAGAATGAAAAGAAGAAAAAAGAAAAAAAAACAAATTTTGATTATCTCAATTGGGAAAATAGGAAGTTCAAAACTAAACTTAATTGCATTTTCATTGTCCTTTTATATTTGATTCAAAAAATTAAATTCTCTTTTGTTAAAATAAAATTTTCGATCCACAATTTTTAAAATTTTAGTCTCAGCCTAAATTTTCTACGTTATTTTTACTTGAAAGTGGTAATCTATTGTCTAAATGTTAAATCTCAAGAGAAAACATATTACTTTTGGCAGCCAAATTTACTTTTTTTGCACTAACAATTATCATTTTTGGGACAATTTTATTCAAAAATAATATTATTTTTGGGACAAGAAATATAATTCATGACCAAAACTACAATAAATGTGAAAATTGAGGGACAGAACATTTCAATTTTAAAAATAAGACTATTTTTTATAAATTTAATACAAGAGGTTGAAAAGTTGAACTAAGCTTGAAATTGGAAACAATTGAAATTTAAGGATAAATAGAGGAATTTTGGTACACAAAAATATTGCATGTATAAGCAACTTTTTTTGACTAGATTTTTTAACTATATAAGTATGAGCAACTTTTTAACTATAATTTAATATAAGCAACTTGATTGAATTTTTTTCAACTCTTTGTTTTTAATATAGCGGTCGATTTATTCATGACAATTCAACAATAGTATATTAGTTAGTCAAAGAACAATAGTATATTAGTTCAGTCGTTCTTATTTTTTGAAAATAAAACTAAATAATATTCAACAACAATTTTTAATTTCCTTATTGACGAAAATACTCAGAAATTTCTTAAACAATTGTATTAAATAAGCTGCTTCTAAGATCCAGAGTTAAACCCCCTCTTAAAAAAAAAGCAATTAAACTTCCTCTAATCAAATCCAACATTAAACTTAATTAGCTCTAAACAATGATTCTGCAATTTACAATATTTCATATCATCTTAGCTCTAATATTCCCCATATTTCCTCCACTAACATCAGCACAACAAGAAGATGGAATGATAGCACAGCAAGGTTGTAATTCAACATGCGGAACAATGTCAATCCCTTTCCCATTTGGAATGAAAGAACCTCGTTGTTACGCAAACAAATGGTTCGAAATAGAGTGCAAACTAGACAACAATTCTCAAAATTCAAAACCATATTTGAAGTCTTTAAATCTCGAGGTGCATTATTTTTACCAATTGAACATGGTTGGGGTTATGAATCCAATTTATCGTTCAAACTGTCAAAAAAATAATAACAATAAAACAGTTACTATAAACCTTAGAGAGAGTCCTTTCATATATTCCCAAAATGGCAACAATTTTGTAGCCGTTGGATGTAACAATCTTGCTTTTCTACAATCGAATGGAACAACGGTTGGTGGTTGTGTATCAATTTGCGATGATAGCAACGTTAACAACAACTTCAATTTCAGTAGCGAAGGTTGTAATGGAAGATATTGTTGTGAAACATCATTGCCTACGCATCTTTCAGAATATAATGCGACGTTACAAGGATTAAGGGAACAGAATATTAGTGAGTGTAGCTATGCTTTGATTTTAAGTGATAATTGGGTATCTTTTGATGGGTCATCATCATATTTGAGTACTTATCAGCTTGAGAATTTTAATGAGTTGGAGAATATGGAGTATGCACCAGCAATGCTTGAGTGGGAAATTTTGGATGATATGTTGATTAATTCCACATTTCAACTTCCTTCAGATTCATATTCATATTGTTATGATTCCAAAGTTACATCCTTAAATAACAGAACCACTGGTCGACAATGCCAATGCTCCTCGGGTTACACTGGCAATCCCTACATTGTTGGAGGCTGCACAGGTTTTTCAATATATACCTTTTCAAATTATTCACTTGATTTAGTTCATCTACTTTTTTTTTTTTTTTTTTTTATTTTTTATA
>Ga0228711_1002385_pt1 | contig 28845 bp, 11 predicted proteins | sample MedpolnodulmetaG_2_FD_177996 | JGI IMG/M metagenome (GOLD analysis project Ga0228711, IMG submission 177996) | Root nodule microbial communities from Medicago polymorpha collected in Santa Monica, California, United States - brown nodules | ecosystem: Host-associated > Plants > Roots > Nodule... | reverse complement strand
TTTTTCTTTTTTTTTTATATATATATATATATATATATATATATATATATATATATATATATATATGTATGTATGTATATGCTATAATATGAGTAATCTGAGATATAATATACTAACGTGATATACATAAGACAATCAAATCACGATAGCTATATGGCTGATTGCACCAAAAGGAGTTTCATTTTCTTTTCTTTTCTTTTAACTATTTTAAAAAAATGCCAAATGATCATTTATTATAGCTAAGGGGAACCAGAGATAGCAAAACAAATGGTACCAGTATATAACATACCAAACTGGCTCAAACACACATCAACTAAACAATTATCGAAGTGAGTACACTTAAAAGGAAAGCGGTGCAGTTTAATACCAACAAGAATACCCTCCATTAGTCTTAAACCACAAAGTAGATATAGGGCTTATACAACTCATGATAAATAAAATTATAGCACTGTAGACAAAACATCAGTTTGATTCAATTTAACCACATACCAAATTCATCAGTTTCACAAACAACATAAAACATAATCGAATACTGAAATAACATTAAAGAATTTATATATTCACTCATCCATTAATTTAGAGTGCATATTGATATTTAATTTAATAATCTATTATATTCATCCACTACTAGAAAAAGCAAAATTAGCGAGGGAAATTAGTGACGGAAAAAATGAAATTCCTCACAAATTCCTTGGTCACAAAATTTAGTGACGGAATTAGAGAGGGATTTCACGTTTTCCCTCACTAAATATCCCTCACTAATTTTTACTTTTTTAGTAGTGATCTATAACATGGTCAAGACAAGAGCCCTTACCTTTACCGTTTTCCTTCCTATGAAGACTTTTGGTTCCACAAACATGAGAGTTATATGAGGGACAAGACAAAAAAATCAGTTTTGGAGGAAGAGAATGGCTTATGATGAAGTGTGATGAGTCCTTGAATGATAAAAACGTGTGAAGAGAAAGACATAATTTGGTTAGCCTCTTTGGGTTAGGGAACTAGGGTTTTAAGAAGTGAAATGGGTACCGGTCATTGTGCTTGGGTCGTGAGTTAATTTTTCTTTTGTTTTATTTTACCACTCATCTAAACTTATTTTCCCAAGATTTAGTAAATTTTACTATCTTAGCCCCTCCTTCTAAAATGCCCCCCTCAAACTATTTTTCCTTAAAATATACACATTAAAATACTATCATATTAGATAATAATTAAATAATAAAATAAACAATTAGAATATTAACACTTTGATAAGTACTAAATCATAATAAATATGCATAAAATTATCACACCAAGGCAAGTACACACAAAATGAGAATTAATCATATTATTACTAATATATACAGATGATTACTTATAAATTATCTAATAGAAATATATCACGATATCCAGAAGAAATTCAAAGTATAAATATACACATTTATCGTTTCTCTAATGTATACAAAATATCATGATATTCACTGCCGCACGAATATACGTTAAATTAGTCAAAATAATATCTATTCATTTCTAAGGTGAACACACACACACACAGACACATATAGGAAAATATAGTTAATAAAAATCAGGGATGTTACATCATGATATTCACTGCCGCACAAATATACGTAAAATTAGTCAAAATAATATCTATTCATTTCTAAGGTGAACACCCACACACATAGACACATATAGGAAAATATAGTTAATAAAAATCAGGATGTTACAATTCTTAGGGTTGAAATATACAATGGGTCTCTTGATTTGGAGGTTTTTAGCCAAAACTATTGTTTTCATGTTTCTGAACTGTCATAACTCGCCGGGCGAGCCAAATCTCGTCAGAGTGGGAAATTTGGAACATAAAGCATTGTTTTCAAGATAGGAGCTCGCCATTGCGAGCTTGGTCTCGCTAGGGCGAGTTTGATAGCACAGATACGTGTTGTGGACTCGTTCCGGACAAGCAGTGGTCGTTTTCTGTTCAGTTTTTCATTGGTTTCTTATAAATGTAAATCCCTCCGACTAATGTTCCCTTGTCAATGTTTCAAACCATTTTAATAAAAGGAATAAAGAGCAAGTATTACATTAGATTTGGTGAAACATGGCACATGCAAGAATATTTACGTACAAGTTATGTTGGGTAATATTCTAACCTCTAAGTATTGGGGGAAAAACCATAGAGCCTCGACATAGGTAGTCGAGAACAAGCACGTTAGTATGAAATCTAAGCATGTTGGGCCATGTGTGAACAAGAATGAACTAGTAATGATTCACCGTTATACAAGTAGGTTACGAACTTGTGGTAATCATTCAAGTAAATTTAAGTATAAGCCCTTATGTATATGCAAGACTAATAAGTATAAACATGGCGTGTCTTTCCGTTATCCACGCCAAGGGGGTACGAGAGGTTTACGTTAGGGGGATGGGATACGCTCCGCAAGGTAGGCCCGCACAACATTAAGAGGAGTTCGGTGTTAATCTACGATAGGAATTTCACCGGTTATGTCATGGGATTATATTCCGGGGTTACTCCACTCGGGATTAATTCGTAAAAAGAACCAAAATAATATTTTATGTTACACGCTAACTCTCTAACATGATATGAATAATTTAAGCAACAAGTATATGATATGATTATTCTACGATATGTATAGGTATATGCTAATGCAATAAGTTTATGATAACTCATTGTCGACGATATTAGTTTTCCTCGATCCTCCAGTCAGAATATCTCATGTACATGATATGTTAAAGCCATGATAGTGATTCCGTTATAGTGGTCTTAGTTCTCTTGACCGCCATGGTATGCAGAGCATTTAGCAAAACTAGTAGGTTATGGCATATAGAAACTTATGGCGATCTTAGTTATGTACGATTGTCTAGGTAAGCATGTTTCACATATATATAATCAACCGAATGGTTGTGTTGTAGACACGTGGTGACCATAGGTTTCCCTGAGGTTGCCCATAGCCTAGGATAAGGTAGAACTCACTGAGACATTATGTCTCATCCCAATCCTTATTTTTTTTCAGATCATCAGGTTGATTTAGTAAGATGTAGCCGACAAGTGGCTGAATGGATAAATTAGCAAGTGCTCGTTCGTACCGGTTGCAGGAGTTTCCTATGGTTTCAAGTGTGTATATGCCATGTATCAGATATGTAGTGTTGTATTATTAGATGTACGAACGTGAATTGTTGTATATATTATTCATTCGAAGATTTTATGTTGTAAATTTTAATGAATCCAGTACTAAGATAATGCACATGCTAAACTTTCTAGATACGTTTAGTATGGGCGTTACATTTGGTATCAGAGCAGGTCGATTCAGATCGTGCCATGGTTCATTAGATTTCAACTAAAGTAGTGGGGCCATTGGGTTCCGGATGATTGTTCTAAATGTTGTTGCTAGCTGAGCTTGATCAACTCAATCTAGCACGCGACAGTTAGAATGAATGTCTGATAGCTGAATAGGACCTAGGAGGAACGAAATTAATGATATTAGTGCAGAAGAAGAGAAAGAAGTAGATGAATGCTTAAAGGATCTTGATACCTTGAAGGAAATTTCTCCTCATACAGAAAAAGTTAAATAGTTGAAAGATGAATCAAAAGCCGAGGAGACAAAGCTTGAGATGAAAGTCTTACCATCTCACTTGAAGTATGTGTTTCTTGAATGTCATTAAAAGCAACTATCTATCAAGCAAAGAAGAGAAGAAGTTGATTCAAATTCTCAATGAAAACAAGGACGCAATAGGGTGGACATTATCCGACTTGAAAAGGATAAGTTCGTCGTATTGTATACATAAAATCATGATGGAAGACAACTTCAAGCCAGTGGCACAACCTCAACGCCGCTTAAATCCAACAATGAAAGAAGTGGTAAGAAAAGAAGTAGTGAAGTTACTTGAAGTCGGGATAATTTATCCCATTTTGGATAGCGCTTGGTTGAGTCCGGTTCAAGTTTTTCCTAAGAAAGGTGGCATGACGGTGATAAGAAACGACAAGAATGAATTAATTCCAACAAGTTTTTCCTAACCCTACCATTTTCCTTGAGAAAAACGAATTTTGGAAAATTTCACATTCTTGAACATTTTCAAATAAATTTCAATTCGATTCATCAAAATCAATCTTAATCCAATCCATTTGATGTTCCAGTAGGTTTAGAAGTGAAAACAACAATCAAACACATCAAAGAAACATTTAGGAAAGTCCAGAACGACCCTCAATTTCCCAAAACACCCAAAACCATGGGTGTTGCACTGAGAAACTCGCCATGGGAAGCTTCAGCTCGCCTAGCGAGTTGCACCAGACAGGTCCACCCAGATTTTGAGTTTCCTTTCGGAAACCCATCCAATTTTTCACGCAAAACCCCAATTTTGATCCCCTTTGAGCCAAATTCATCCCCCAAACTTTGTTATTCAAAAGGCAATCAAAACACTTACAAACATGGAATCTTAACCTCATTTCATATCAAAATCATCATCAAATTCATTTTTCACCAAAAACTCATACTTTCTCATTAACTTCACAAACAACAACAACAATTCAAATCCAACAACATACAAATATATATAATCATTTATCAAGTGAATTTAGACATGTTTCAACAATAATCACTCACCAATTCATGGTTTACACTTAATTGAGCAAACATCACCAAAACAACTTATCACAAACATCAACTATGAACTTGAACACATAAACACATCAATTCCATAAAATTTAACATACCCATAACTACACAAAAATTAGGAGCACGAAATTCAACATAAAAAATCACAAAAGTCATAATTCACACAAAAGCACTTATGACCCAAAAGTAAAAAGATGAGATTATAGCTTATTTGATGAAAAGAATTTATCCCCCGTACCTCAAATCTTCACAATCACTATCTATGGCTTCACTCTCCCCTTTAGCCTCCAATCTCTAGCTTCCCTCTTCCTCTTCTTCTCTTTATTCTTCCCACTTTCTCTCTCTTTAGCCTCCCTTTGGTTATGAGATGAAAATGTTCTAACCCTAATTTCTCTTCATGAGTTAAATGTATATACTACTCTCCAATGGGCTAGGTTTCTAATATTCACAATGGGCCTCAAACTTTTACTAACAAATTCTCAAAAGTTACTAATCATTAATCCGCTAAACACCGAATAATTATTGTCTCTAAATAATTACCCCAACTCACTAGTAACTTAGTAAAACTAACTACTCTCACTAAAACATAAAAAATAATCTTATGAATAAAATGACTAATTTACTTTTACTCGCCAAATAACCAAATTACCCCTTAGTCTAAAAATAACGAAAACACTCTTCTAGGCCAAAAATCAACTAATTCCAAATCAAATACACACAAAAACAAATAAGCACATCTAATAAATTAATAAAAAAATAATTCTAGCTAAAAGCAAGTTGTTACATTATGTGCTCGGTATGAGCAAGAAGGGGGCACTTGTGTGTTGAGAGGGGTGATGGGTCAGTTTGGTGGCACACTATAAGAAGTATTAGAGAGGGTGTGGATCAGGTGGATGGTGGGTGGTTGAGATATAATATTAGTCAGAAGCTAGGTAATGGGGATTTTACTCTGTTTTGGGTAGATTCTTGGTTGGATAGTATGGCCCTGAAAGGTAGTTATAGAAGATTATATGAGTTTGTAGACAATAAATTGGTGATTGTAAAGAATAGGTTTTCTATTGGGAGGGGAATGAATGGTAAGGCGTGGAAGTTAGGAGGCTATTTTCCGGGGAGGATGAGTTGCTAATAGAGTGTGTGGGACGACTAAATTTAGTGGTTTTGCAGGTTGGTTCACCTGATCAATGGATTTGGCATTTGCACGTTGTTATTCAGTTAGCAGCGCTTACAACAATTTGACAGATGTGGACATCATTCAACACCAAAATCCTCATCAATTTGTATGGTTAAAGGTTGTTCCTCCAAAGGTCTCTATTTTTTCTTGGAGGCTTCTGCGCAATATAGTCTTGACAAGGGATAATTTATTGCAAAGGAGAGTCATTTCCGCTAGTGAGCAAGGGTGCACGACGAATTGTTGTGTGAATGAGGATATGGACCATCTTTTTGTTAAATGTGATTTTTATGGCAGGCTATGGTATTTTATTTCTAGCTGGCTTGGTTTCTGTACTACTTATAATGGCAAGGTTCTGGAGCACATTTATCAGTTTGGTAGTTTAGGAGGTTTTTCGTATAAGGTTCAAAGCTTCCTAAATGTTATTTGGCTTCCTAAAGGTTCAAATCCTATCTTCTGTTAATTAACTCCAGTTGCCTAGCTTGTTTTGTTTGCTCTTCTTTTCTTTCAGATATTGTGTAGTACTTTGTGTCTTTGTCAAGCTTTTTTCGGTACAACTTGTGTTGAGATTGCTTGATTTAGTTTTTTAATATATCCTCGATTTCTTTTGGCCTTTTCAAAGAAATGAAACAAATTTTTTTTTTTTATGGATTTTATTTTATTTTGTTGATTTTATATGAATGTGACCTAATAATTTTGATCTGAATATGTGCACATGAAAGACTTTCTCGAATTTGTCTTCCTCCCCTCCCTTGTAACAAACCAAACAATTTATTTAGATATCTAAATCAATTTAGTTTAATCACTATCTTTAAAAATAAAATCACTATATACAAAATTATTATACGAGCTAGTTTGTAACTTTGTGAGAGTTTTATTCCGTTAGTATAAAGAAAATTATAGGCATATTCTAGTTATTGTTTTAGGGGAATAGCCATACTTACTTGGATGAAATAATAAAATAAAAAATAAAAAAGATTAAAATGGCGTGTTCTGGTGTGGAACATGATTCGACATAAAAGTTGTTATCAGATCAAATAAACTAACTTAAGGAACTAACTCTACACTTATTAGCGAAGAAGTTGAACATATATTTTCCTCATAAATCTTTCAAACCAACTTATCACATATAGTTTGTTTACTATACATTATCTTAAAGGGTCATGCTAACTTATGTCTTATAACACATGTTAAAAATCCCATTAATAACAAGTATTTATTATGAAAAATTAATTTTTAATTTCTTGAGAAATAAATAGACGCAATTTCCAATGCATAATTTCTATTTTATGTATCTAATGCACAAGTTAACATTTCCTTATCTTAAACTTTTTTTTTTTAAAGAACTATATATTATCTTAAACTTAAATTACACTATGCTTGAATGATAATTGTTCTTGTTACGCCAATATCTGTCCAATTAGAAATACTGGTTGGATGATGAATTGTAATTTGTAGTTGAAAGTTTACTATATAGTTTAGCTAATCATTCTCTCGTTTATATACAACCACTTATTTAATCAACAACAGGTTAGAGGGCTAGATTCCAGCAACAATCCATTAATGAAGCTAAAAAAACAAGCAGCAGAATTTGCTCCCTCCAACACCAGCAACAATTCATATAATTTAGATACTACATTAATCCAATTATATCGATGCCAATTAAGCTGTAACCAATAACACACATCATTAATTAATCAACACCTTATAAAGTTTCAAATATTTTTACAACATGTAATATTTTTACATAGACACACGACACATGTTTATTAATAAACACCTATATGCTCGAGTTTCTATGTGGGGACCAAATATTAGATCGATGTCCATAGGTATAGAGTAGACACGTCTATGGATTGGAGTTCCATTATTGAGTATCTCTATGGCAAATAATGCATTACAGAACCATATGCTTTGTAGCATGCTAGCTACTAACTTCATTATTAAAGCAAACTATAGTACTTGACTAATAATTATACTAGAACACCAGTTGTTGTTTGGTTTAAAAGAATATTTTATCATGGGAAATGGGAGGCTTTTGTGAAAATCCAAATCAGATGCATTCCTGATATTAAATTGTATTTGCTGTCGTGGTTATAATTATGCTGCAAACTTTTATATTGCGATAAAATGCAAAAAAAATTATGGTCGATGTGATTGAAATTGCTTGTTAGTATATATTATGTGGGAGGCTTTTGTGAAAATCCAAATCAGATGCATTCATGATATTAAATTGCATTTGCTGTCGTGGTTATAATTATGCTGCAAACTTTTATATTGCGATAAAATGCAAAAAAAATTATGGTCGATGTGATCGAAATTGCTTGTTAGTATATATTATGTCAGTAAAAGTTCCACATTGAATAAAATTAAAGTAAATGTTAAACATCATATAAGAGAAGAGATTTATATACAAAATGTCTTAAGGTTTATGACGAAAATGTTATGTTTGAATCATTTGTATGATTGATCGTAATTCCAATGTAATTATTAACATATTTCCCTCAACAATGCTGAATTGGCCCAATACTTGTGCTATATCCAATTTACTACTTGTAAGTTTGGATTGACGTCGTATTTGGACAAACTCGCGTTGAAAACCACGGCAACGCAGAAGCTTGATATACTAGCTTTAGAATTTTCAGGGCAACCGTGCATTGGGACGTAGTATTGGATTGACAAACGCTTATCAAAACACAGGCTACATTAATTTCTTACAAACTACACTTCTTTAGAATTATCCTTCCAAGTGGAATCATGGTTTGGTCTCCTACTACTATCCAAATGAACCATACCCCAAAGGTTGATGGGTTACAAACTATACCTCTTTTTAATGAAAGACCTTTTTCTTCATTATATTGAGGGGTTACAATGTGTATTTTAATCAACAATCACACACTAAAGGTCCACTTATTTTCATTTTGCCAGTTCTAATTTCAGGTGTACGTGCTTTATAACAAAAAGGACACAACCGAAAGCCTTACAAAAATCATGAATGATTGATACATACATGAGTGAAAATTGTCCAATTTAGGCATGATAAAAAGTGAAGAGAGGGTTCAGTCCATGTATTATAGGGTGTGCCTACTTTCTACCAATAATTGGGTCCTTCTAAGAGTTTGGCTTAGTTTATTTCAGTTTAAGACACCAATGATGAACCCTGAATCTAATGGTAACCTACCTTTACACGTATGAAATTGAAGGGTCAGGGTTCCAAAGGCTTTGAAAAAAAGAAGCATGTTATATAATTTGGTGCCCCCATTAAGAATCCTTGTGACTTCTTTTAGTGGATTCCAACTCCTCTTTCAACCATTTATAAGATTCACCAATTAGTGGATTTCCCTTTCACAGACCTAACCATTTGAAAAAAATACTAACCATTAACTTAGAAGTTATAGATCTCTTGTATAGTATTAAAAAATTTACTATTTCTAGATACCACTTTGATGATATTTTTAATTTTTTTTTTATCGAGTTTGGGTTTGTCAAATCAAATCAGGGTGCCCAATGGTTTAGGACAATATCACTTTGTAAGCACTTAATTAAAGACTCTTTGTATAGGTTCAATATCCTAATTAAAAGAGATGTGGCTTTTAATTTTTTAATTGTTAATTGTAGGGATGTTAGGAATAAGGAATCAAGATCAACCTAAGTGCTTCTTTTAATTAATTAGTTACTTTATTGTACCAAATCTCAATTGATCTTTATTAGGATCTGCCTTAAATCTAAAATTATTTTTATAATATTAATTTATGTATTAGATTTAGGCTCTACATGTTAGTCCTATTAAACCATATATTAAAATTAATCCTTGTGCCCATTGCTTTTCCCATCTTTGTCCGACAAAAGGGTGAATATAGATGCCCCTGTATGCAGGTTGGGAGGTAAAGGACCAAGGATATTTATGTACTTTGAAATTGGAACTATAATAATTGTAGTGTATATGATCTCTGTTTTTACTACCCTATGTTTGGTAATTGTGTGACCATCTTATTTAAGGATCAATCTTGACCATAGTCCTTAAGGCATAAGGGTTGTTGGCTTTAATGGAAATGATTTCATGGACTTTATGATTCAATAGTGACAGTGTGACAGTTACATTATAGTGTAGGGACATCATTTTTTTTCATATAAAAAATAAATTAGGTGGCTTAAGTCCCAAAAATTTATAAGGATTTGAGAAAGTATAGCAACAAATTCCTCCGATCGACCGCATAATTTGAATCATGGTCTTATGGGATCTAAATTGAGTCTTTACTAATATGTCGACTTACATAAAACATACACAAACAACTGTATAGTCTTGTGAGTTTGAATCTAGGTGAATGTGTTTAACCTAATAATATTGATGTAGTCAATTGTGCTAGACCTTACGGACGGCACTAACATCATATCTTAATTTGGACTGTTTAGGGTTTTCAATTTCATAGGTTGTTATATTAGTAATGTAATTTTGTTAAAAACAAATAGTAATGTAATTAAAATGCATAATCCGCGTAAGGAAAATGTGACCAACTAACAAGAGATGAATAATTGATTAGAAGGAGCAATCAAAGGTTTCCGGCCACTTGTAGAATATGTATGCCCCCACCTAAAGTTTGAATTTATACCTTTGGAACAATTATTCCATATGTTAATTGAGAAAGACGTAAGGCAAAGCATGATCATTGATTGTTAAAAAACTTTCTATATAAACACAACGTGCATTTGTCTCAAATGAATTTTGTGGCTGTTACAACACATGATGATGGTGACAAACTTATGACTTATTTGTCATTTTTCTCACAAGAAATCCACCCAACCATGATAGTCATAACAAACTATAAGAACAAAATGTGAATGAACAAATAGATGGATACTCAATTCACGATTCCGTTTAGAATCTATTGATTGAAATGTGAGTCAAGAAGTCTCATATTTAATGTCTTATGATTCTGAGTAAAGAACTGAAGATATATGATTTTCAAACCACTTGGGTAGTTGTTCTTATAGTCCAATATAACGATTCTTAGATTTGTTATGCTCGCCTCCATATTTAACCTGACTGTTAGAGCCAAATGTGAGCCAAATGTAAGTAAAGAAGTTTCCATAGAGTCAAATAACGGTACAAGTGTTTATGAGTGGAAAAATGTATACTTAAAGACAAAGATTTTAGATGAATTTATGATTGTCTCAAACTTTGAGGAAAACATTGTTAGCGTCAACTGTAAGTTAAGAAGTTTTATATTGAATAAAAATGTGAATATCAAACAATATATAGTTACGTGAAACGAGCATGTAATCAATGTCTTAAATTTTTGGATGAAAAACCCACAATATCTTAATCCCTTGATGTTTTAGGCTCCCCTCACTTTCCAAATTGTTTGAACAATTGTTTTACATGGAGATTCGATAATCTTTGATCATGTTACGGATTATAAAATTAAGACTAAATTTCCACGTAAACTAATGTTTGAATCTCAACGGAGAAAAAAAAAAGTATTCACATTTTGTGCTTATAAATAAAATTACCTCAATCACACAAATTCTATATGGAAAAAATATATACTAAAATGATCATAAAATATAGTATCAAAATTATTGGGCCAATCATAGACAACCATTCCATATTGAAGGAGTAATGTTGGAGACCCACCTTGAATGATATGGCCGAAATCATTTATTCTCGTATTTGTAAAACAAATAGTTTCACTCATGAAAAAATCATGCAGAAAAATTTAGTGTTTCCAACTCAATTAGGCCACTCAAATAATTTGTATGAGTGTGCTAGGAAATGGTATGTCCTCTTAAAAAGACAAAGTTGCCAATTATTAAAGCACCCTACCATATTTCTTTTTGGGATAATTCCAAATGTGAACACACGCGTGCACTTCTAAACCAGTGAGTTCCATTTTAACCAACATGACATGAGAAAGAGTATCTTGACAACTGTCAATATATACAGCTGTTCCTACTTCTTCTATGAAATATTTATCTGGCCCTAATTGTGGATATTAGGGTAAAGACACCAAGTTCAAGATTTCATATAGTTTTGATTTTGTATTCTTTATTAAATATTGAAAGAGAAATTATAAATAATATTGTATTTTGCTAATTAACTTTATTAAATATTGATGTATTCAACATTGTTCAAAATTAAGATATTGACTTGAGAGTTATGATTATATAGTACTTCTTCCGGTTCTATTTATAAGAAAAAAATTTGACTTTTCAGATTTACTGAATAATTGATGTATTCAGTCTAAAATATAGATCATGTACATCAAATATTCAATGAATGTAAATAGGCAATTGTTTCTTATAAATAAGATTGAAGGTATTATAAATTATAGGGTATATAATTGGATATTTTTGTTGTTGTTGATATTAATGAAAATTGAAAGTGATATTTATTTTGAGATAAAATTTCTTTTTGCAAATGTGTGTGACATTTATATTTTGATTTTTTTTTTTTTGGAGCTTAAGGAAAGCGAGAAATAATGTGATCTTTCATGGGCATGATATTAACTACAAACAACCCGGCAACTTGAGCAATGTGCGACTAGAAACAAACTACAACCAACTTCAACACCCATCCTCACGCTTAGTGTGGGTCTGGGTCCGATTTCCACGTTGCAATAATTAACCCGACTCTGATATCACGTAAAATGGACGTGAATCTCATCCCATAAGTTAGCTCAAAGAAACCTAAACAATGTAAGATTAGAAACAAATTACAAACAACTTCAACAAACTTGCTTAAAAGTACAAACAAAATGTTAACCCAAAATTAAAAGAATTTAAACTTGAAGGGATTTACTCAACTAGAGATTCTAGTCAAATGAAAGCATTACTCCCCAAGAATACAATTAAGAGGGGGTAACACAATACATATAAGACTAACCACTTGCTCTACCTAAAAATCACCTGCAGGCTACAGGCTTTATATGTTCCAAACCACATGTAGAAGGTTTTTGTGTATCTTCAGATTTCTTAATGTCTTAACCTTTACTTAATTTTGTCAAAACACCTACTCTTAATTGGATGGTAGACCAATTAAGCTGGATTTTTTATATGAAAGAACCGATCGAGAACACTGATATCCACAAGTTTTTTCTCCATTTATAAAATTTATATATGTCATATGGAGTTGGTCACTTACACCAATAAACGTGCTTAAATAATTTATACCAAAATCGAGGTCAAATTTATTACTAAAATTAACAAAAATAGTTAGTTTACAAGAACAAGAAAAAGAATTTATAGTTTACATCCAAATTGATCAACTAGCATTCCTTCATTGTGGGGCGTGGTCTAGGTAATAGTATCAGTGCAATGCTTAAATAATGCAATGCTAACCTTTTTTTCACAAATCAATGCTAACATGCTAACTTAAACACATGAAAGAGGAAATTCGCTTATATAATACTCCTCTTTTCACTCCTAATTTTCATCAAGGGCATTATTAGTTTTTGGTGTTAACTCTATGATTATTTGGAGGAAGAAACTCTGGTGATCTAAAGTTCACGAGATAAATAAAATGTGATAAAAAATTGTTCTACCTAAGAATAGAATTTGAGTTTTTCATAACAATTCATCATTTGATAAATCTCATCAATAGCGGATCTTAAGTTATTTTCTTTGGGATGCAAAATTTTTATGGAATAATAGTATACTGTAATTTCAAGAAATTGTCAAAAAAAAATTTAGTCAAGAAATTGTCAAAAGTATTAATTGGCCTAGTGGTTTATTTTGCTTGAATGGTAAAAGTGTCGAACACGTGACTTATGGTACATTGACAAAGCGCCTTTTCACTGCAAGAACCGAAAGTCAATAGTTATGTTTCATCTAATATGTTAATATAGAATACCCAGGGTGTTATGGAAGTTCATTAACTTCTTATAATTTAGATTAGAGTGATTCTTGTTTAATTAATTTTATCAATAATGAATTCTCATGTCTATTTATTTTTATGGAAGGTCGTGCATTCTTGTTTCTAGACTCATTATGTACTCATATTGCACTCATGATTGTATAGATCACCTTTTCAAAGTTGAAGTTTTTTGACAGAGCTTTTCAAGTTGAAATTGGCAATTTTTCATTTTGAGTATTACATTTGCCACACGTACATTAAGTACAATAGAGAGTAAGAAAGTTATAATGTCTCATATTACAAATGAGGTATAAAACATCTGTCTTTCACTATCCGCATGCGCATGCAAACGTGTGAAAGATCATGAATAGAATTATACATTGAAACAAGAAAAGGAAAAAAAGAAAAAGAGAATCTATTTGGACTTTCTCGTCCCTAAAAATTAAAATTATGGAACAATAAAATGTACTATTTTCCTATTTTCAAACAAGGGATGCCATTTGAACTACCCCTTGACCAAATTCTTGGGTCGGTGTCAAATCCCTAAACTCATTTATAGATTCCTAGCTCTACAACTTGTGAGAACGAGAACTTGTTCTTTTCCAATCCACCAAATGCCGCAAAAATTGTCCAACCTATATACAAAATTTAAATGAAAATTACATCTTTGATTTTATATAATTTTATATGAAGATATAAATAATGATTAATGCTTGAATTTCTTACCTCAGATGGATCTTGCAAAGTGTAAGAAGCATTAGTTTCTTTTGAAATTTTAGAAACAAGAATGCCACACCCTTGGCCCCTATTGCGTAAAACCTATATTATTCATATCCAAATTGACAAGTTAGCATAGCATAATAATAAGAATAAAAATACAAATAATAATAAAAATCTTAATATATGTGGAATATCATAGAACAAAAATTTAAAAAAATTAACAAGGTGACAGCATTTTACCTTAAAAGCATCTTCATCGGTTCGATCGTCACCAATATAGATTGGAAATACTTCTTTAGAATTTGCAAAACCTAGAAATTAAAAAATAAAATTAATTAGGACTTAGGACATCATCTCATGAAATATTTGTATCAATTAATGAATGGAATTAATTCTCAAAGAAAGACTATATACTGTTGCATGAAAAACTTACCAAGTGACTCTAGCAAAAATTCAAGAGCCCTTCCTTTGTCCCATTTAATAGTTGGTCGAATTTCCAACACTTTTCTCCCTTGTGTTAGCTTTAGTTTTGGGTAATCATTCATCACTAAGCTTACTTGTTCAGCCAATGGTGCCCAACTCTAAATAAAACAAAATGAACCCATGTTTTAGAAACTTTGATATGATAATAAAAAGTTAATTAAATAATAAAGTATATACCCATCATCATTAACGTGTTTTATGCGTGTTCACTACGTGTGTTTACTTCCTAAGTATAGAAATACTTTAAATTAAATTTTGTAGAAATTTTGTGTTGACCATTGTTACCTTTTCGTCAACGTTGCGAAAATGCACAGACAAACAAAATTTGTTATTTTCCACCATAGCCCCTGGAACACACTTTGTTTTCTCCACCAAGATCTTATAAACCTGACCAAAATATTAAAAAAATAAATAAATAAATTAGGCACAGTTAAAATCCCATACCTAATGGGAATGGTGTAACTAAATTTTTTTGGTGGTAATAATTAATTAAAAGCTACGAACCTCATTGATCATGGGCAAGAATTCACTAGCAGGCTGTAAAAGTACCCCATCATTATTACCCTGAAATAATAATAGATGAAATTAGTTAGAAAAACAACAAAATATAATAATCTCCGTCGCAATAATTTGGATAGAGAAATTATTTCTCACTTTTTTAGTGCTTCTCCTATTTGTTGGACCCTTAATATCCATCCCATGGCTTCCAGCATAGTATAATTCAGCCAACCTTACAAAGCTAAATAGCTACAACACAAAATTATAAAGAAAATCCATATTAATTATATACAAATAAAAAAAAAATACTAAAAATGATGAAATTATTTTATTAAAAAAATGTACCTTGTCTAAGCATCTTCCACTAACAATGGCAGTGGGAAAATGTCTTGCTATGTTCTTCAATGTCACTCTCATCTAAATCAATTAAAATAAAATAAAATTAATTATATTTTATTAATTTTTTAATATAAAACCAGAATCAAACGTTAGTGAAAAAAAGATAAACCTTTTTGCTCATGTAGGCTTTATCTGGATCTGCTACAATTGGGGAGAGAGTTCCATCATAGTCAAGAAAAACTACAATTTGTTTCCCATTTGTATTGTACATTATTTGATTGAACATGTGCAACGCAGAAGGATGGAAAAGCTGCAAATTCAAGTTTAGAAAAGACAATATAGTCAAATCACTATAACCAACCGCAAGTCTTCGTCAGTCACATTTGTCTGCACTATAATACAGACAAATGCGACCGACACAATTTAGAATCATAACTCGTCAAACAAACTTTTTTTTGTGTGTGTAAGTAATAAGGCTTACAGTCCAATGAGTTTGGTCACGATTTTCTGATTCGTGTCTGGTTCGAGTAGGAGACGAAGCTCTCATGGAATCGATCCACGCGTTAACTTTAGTTGCTCCTTTGTGATCATTATCATCTTCCAAAGGCTTGATGAGATTGTTTTTGTGCTGGCCTAAAAGCCCACCAAACAAAGCCATTAATTCAGGCACTGATCTTCTTGGTGAAACATTAGAGTTTGAAATCGACATTGCTAACTCAATCAACCTCTCATTCACAATCACACGTGACTTTCCCAACATATTCTGGTTAGTCATTGTTATGAGAAATTGAGAATAAGAAAAAAGAGAGGGAAAGACAGAGAAGAGAAGAACAGAGAGATGGGTGTGTTATGTTTTGGTGGCTTATTTCTCTATGCTTAACGTGGGTTTTATAGGGGAAGAAAGTTTTTGAAGAAAAGGAAAAGGCAAAATAAAACAAAAGAAAAAAGAATAGGAAAAAAAAATAAAGAAAATAAAAAAGAATCAGAGTTGCTTTTCACTCGTTGGTTGGTTTTATTAACGATTTAGTTTTCGGTATCTCTAGTCAATTTATAACTTCCGTTACACGGCATAAACCGACGAAAATACCACTTCTTTTTCTATTTATTTTGTCTTTGTACTTTACACGAACTAAAATTGGAGGAGGGGCCACATAATAAATCTCACAAGAAGCTTCTTTCTAGATTTCTAATTTTTTTTCATGTATTGAAATAGTTTTGGAATTTACAATTAGGAAGAATTTTTACACTCAAGGATTGTTTTCTTTTTAGAGTTCCATATTGAATGATGAGTTATCGTCTGGGTCAGCTTGTTTTGTAAGGTTGAGTAAGACACAACAAAGAATCTAAATTGGTATATGAGTCTATAAAAGATTGATTGATTCTTCCAAGGACGTATCCGAGGAATATCGGGTTCGATTCTCAGGGGAAACAACGCTTGACCAGTGTGCATGTCTCTACGTACGAGACGGATTAGTCGTCCACTATTGGTGGATCAGAAACCGGTGTGAAAGCCAAAAAAAGATTTATTGATTCATCTACTATTAGATTATCATTATAAAACTATTTTGGCCACACTCTTGTTCTCCGATCCTCAATGTAAATGTCTAGTTACTTTAATGGAATATTCTCTTTTCAACGCTATTTTTTAATTCATAAAACTTGAAATCGAGATTTTGTTTGAAGAATTGTAGTTTAGTTTAGTTCTACTCGAATCAACGTAACACCAATATTGAAGAATTTTGTAGTTTAATTCAGTTTACACTATAATGGATTCATCAATATTGGTATTACGCTGATCCGAGTAGAACTAAACTGAACTACAATTTTTCAATTAGAAAGATTCTTCAATTTCTACTCGGATCAGCGTAACACTAATATTGAAGAATCCATTATGATATTTTTTAATTTGTAAAGAATGGAAATGAGGATTTGATACTTTTAGTTTGTTGAATTATTCCTTGAGTTTGTTCAATTAGTCTTAACCACTAACCTATTAGAAGGAGAAAATTAAAGCTATATGAACAGGATTTATTCAGATTCCTCAAAATATTAGACCAAATCAGCATTTACCATTTTATAGTTATTTACATGTGATATTCGTGTAAATTTATTTTATTGAATTGTCAGACGAATCTACTCCATATACATTTCTTTTCTACAAAAATAGATTAAATTCTAGATAAAAGTAATCATACTTCAATCCAATTATCTTAGCCAGATTCTACCTAGCTATCTAAAAAAATTAGATGGAGAACAAGAATATGAAGTTTCTAAATTACTAAATTGGAAATAAGGGTTTTCCTTGTGGTTTTAGTTAATCGAAGGAACAACCGTAACAGAAGCACAAAATCTTGTTAAACTAGCTTCTGGAATAAGGAAAGACCACGTATGTTAACCAACTATAATAATTTATATTGTCGTGAACTTCATATGTGCGAGAATTGCCAGCCACATATATAATTTATATTTCCTATGAACATGTATATGTTGGCATATCTTATTTAATATAGTTTGGTATATATAATTTAGACTTTTGGGTATCCTTGTTTTTGAGCTAGTATTTTATAGTAAAATTCAAACTCATTTAATATGATATTAGAGTCCGACATGATGACAACGAGGAAATCGGACCCATAACACATCATAGTAGATAATAGAGTTGTTTTCTCAGGACTTACTTTGTCGTGTTCCGAGTTGTTCGATGTATATATACTTTTGGGCACATTCATCTTACGACTTAACTTTTAAAGTGAGGTCGAAAACTATTAAACAATATTGAGGTTATTGAAACAAATTTAAGATATGAGATGGGAGTCGATGTCGAGTATTATTACATTGAGGTTTTTAAAACAAATTCAAGATATGAGATGGGAGTCGATGTCGAGTATTCTTACATTTGATGAAAAAAATAAACGTAAACAATATATATGTAAGAAGAATCATATATCTAATATCTTAATCTAATGTTAATGTTTTTAGTTCAATATGGTCGATGATTCACTCAGCATTTTCGTTTTCGACTCTCCAAAAGTCTCAACAATGAGTTGTAACAACAAACTCAGCTGCATCAAGTGCACTTATTTTATTGACAAACATGTTAGCCAGTTTTTGGCTATGTTAGTTTTAATAATTTGAACTCCTGACCCATAAAATAACTTTTCTAGTGTCCTTTAGCTCACGACCAAGTTATATGCTTATAACCCATCACTTGCATTTGATCACTGCTTCTCACATTTTCATTAATTGTATTGCGATATCTCGCGGTATTATTTAGTGTGTGTGAGTTTTACCGTTAGATGTGTTATAGTGACTGCTGCCGCAACTTCAATTAAAAATATTTACAATTTTTTTTGAGAGAGAACTATGAACCTGGCTATAATGTGAACATAAATCAACATCCAATTGCACAGTTAATTGATTGATGGACTGACAACGTTAGAAGCTCAGATTATAGTAGTTTGATTTTTAATATTTTACTTTTGTTTTTTAGTATATAGTTTGTTATATAAAATACTGAAAAGACATAAAAAAGAAACTTCTTTTAGAATTTTCTATTATTTAAAGGAACCTACCACAATCATCATGCTTCACATACATTTATTTATTGTCTCTTTTACTTTTCCATTCTCTTCCAAAGCTTTTCTAAACTTTTACCAAGATTTAAAAAATTCCAAATTGTTTAGAACCTGGATTTGTTTTAAGGTAGTTGAATTCATAATTACAAAAGTATTATTTTTCGTACGTTTTAGATATTGCCATAATTTGTAACATAGGTACTAAGAAACAGAATCTTAATAACCACGAGCTACATACATTGACCAATTCATCTATAGCCCCTTGTATATTAGATTCATTGAAACAAAAACAAGCAGCATAACTTGTATACATAAAGCTTCAAAACCAGGGGCAGAAATTATTATTACTTTTGCCTCTTTTATTTGTTTTCTTTCACTCATTCTATGTCGTCTTCCATCGAGTATACATATATTTATGCTAATATTGCTAATTGATATCTACCATTCTTCTAGTTTAATGCACTCCACTTTTCATTTTTGTATGTAAATCCAAAATTTAGTTGTTATTTGCTTCACAAGACCAAAAAAACTTTCTATTACGTGCCAGAGATGTATTTTCCCTCCAGATTTAATTTTAAACAAATAAATTATCAGCCTACTAGATTTGTTAGGATATATCATTGTAATTTAAAAGCTAGTTATTTGAGGTTACTTGTTTTACAAGTAAATGACGACAGAACATCTTACGTTATTTTTAACATGTTTTTCAGTCAATTTCAGTAGGTTTTACATCCAAAATAGAGGAGTATTAGAGCAACTGTTTATGATTTCAGAACATTTGTAATGTTTGAGAAGCCAAAAGTACTCACTTGAACAAGTATACTTCCCTTGTTGTGTCGGTTGCCAAGTCCACTCATCATTTAAGCGAGTATCCAAAATCATAAGAGGCGTAATTTGTTCAATAGCTTGAACGATATCAGATGACATCATCGTTGCCAGGATTTGTAAGTCCCAACCACCATCCTTACACACATCATGTAACTTTAGTTTTGTATCACTTATGTTCACAAGTGTGCTAGTTTACATAGAGGGCCTAGTTTGGTTCAATCCTCGTATCAAAATGAAGTTTCATCAGCTTCTATATGCTACTTATACTCATGAGCAAAAGAAGCAACAACTCCCTCTCCAAGTAATAGATGCAGTCGATTTCTTGTCTGCAATCCAAATAGATTTTTAGTCCAAATATTTGTGACTTAGAACCTGAACTTATAGTTCCTCCTTATGATGCAACATACTCTACACAAGTTTTCTAAGAAGAGATACATTTATGATCCTAGCCTCACAAATATCAACGCCCGCCAAGCGTTTCAAGATAGTAACAATATGTCAATTAGCATGGTTCCAAGTCCTTGATACCCCGTCTCCGCCCCAGAGAAAGCTTCTAGCAGTGTTTGGAAATCTGAACTCATTTCACTATGAACTTTTTTACAAAATTAACTAGTATAAATAGGGGATTTACCACTTTATTTTTCACTACATCTTTGTCCTAATCACACCAAAAATCTGTCAAAATGTGATTTTGGTCCATCTCAACTCATTCTAACATTAATATATACATCAAACATCACATATATATTATTTTTTTTGAGGGAAACCAACATAACATATATATCACCTAATTGTTGTGTCGCCCACATTTTTGCGCGGGTTAATTATGGTTTTGATGCTGGAGCTTGGAGGTTTTATTTCTAATCATAGTGAATAACATAATAAAGATTGTAGTTTAATTGCGTTTCATAAAATATTTTCACACAATTAAGTATTAAAAAACTTTTGTAAAAAACAAAGATAAGTCTTGAAAACATTTTGAAAAAACCAGAAGACAATTTTTTGTAAAGTAATATAGAGATATTGAGAAAGATATAATTACCATGTTATATTTATACTAGTTCACTGCTAACTAGAAGCTACCTCTAGTCCCTTCACCACTGAAAGGTTTCTATTTTAATAACTAATTACACAAAAACGTATAATATAGTCAAACTCATTATACTATAGTATTCTCAAAATAAATTAGCATGTTCAAGCCTTTGAGAAACTTACGCAACCATTGGGTTAAATTATAAGGCTGATAAACTATGTAACTCAAAATAGAAATGTAATAACTTTCCACATAAAGAATAAAACTTTGAAGCTTGACAGTAATACTAGAAAGCTCCTCTATCGCTCACGTTGTCCTTCAAGCTGGTAAGCACAAAATTCTTGATGTTAAAGAACAATGGATGGGATGGTTGAAATCCATGACTTATTTTTTATCATCTATTCTTCTTTCAAGAATTTGAGTTGCCTCATAGTTTTTCGACTTGCACGTGCAGTCCTCTCGATTTTAAGATCGTGAAGAACTGTTCAACACTTTTCTTGTTGCGCATAAATAAAAATTTATATTTTTATAACACCGCATACAATCAATCAATTAGAATAGAGGTACTAAAAATGAAAAAATAAAATCAAAATATATATACAAAAACAAAAATTTAAAATTTAAAATTAAAACTAATTAACAAAACAACGTCGCAGTTTCTTGGTGTAACAATCAACAATTTTTGACAACGGTGTCAAAAACATGATGACAAATTACTAGTAAGGGTAGTAGTGTGTTGATAATTAATAGTATTTATAAAGAGTTCATTTTCACATAGATCCTCTAGTTTCAACTCGGGAAATGAATGTGGGAAGAGGGAGGGAGGGAGAGAGAGAAGGTCATGTTAGATTTCCTTCCCTAAATTATCTGAGGAACTAATTAAATATATATCACTTGGACCAATACTCATAGAAACTCAATGAAAACTTTAATAAAATGACATATTTTTTCTTTTGTTCAGTTTCTTCTTTGTTTTTTCTTTCAAAAATGTATTTATGTACTACTTGAACTCTTAGAGAATGATAAAAAAAATTAGTATTTTGTATTTCTTACAAAATAAGATTGTCTTTTGTTCGCATTTAAATTTGGTCTACGTAGTTGGGAACATTGTTGGATGAAAAGAAAATTGTAATGTTGGATGAAATTTAAAACATTGTTGAAAATATGTTGTATTTTAACTTTTTAATTTGATTTTAATGTTGAAAAAAAAAATTATTTTCTAAAAAAACCGCACCAACCGATCCAATTCAAACCGCATTGGTTTGATTTGGTTTCGTTCGAATTTTATTTTTAAAGTCAATCGAACCAAACCAAACCACATACTTATTTATCTTGCGGTTCGGATGACTTTTAACCTCAAAACCGAACTAAACCGCACTGCGAACACCTCTGTTGAATAGTGGATTAAATTAGTTTGCACATTTCATATAATGGTATCAGCATTAATCAGGACCTAACCTTCCTAACTACAATTATGTTAGTGAAAAGCATAGTATTTCGTAAATAATATGTATATAGAATAAGCCAACCGACCGAAAGTTGTTTTAGCATTAGCTATATTTATTTTTGGAACTTTTCTTTGACAGAATATTTATTTGTGGACTTAAACATGGATATTCAACTATTCATGTTTCTGTTTGTCAAAAAAAAATAAATTAAACCATTCATGTCTCTGTTGCTTAATCAGGTTCTAGCTTAAAAAAAGACAAAAATTCGTTCTACCCTCTTAATTAATTTTATCATACATGCATGTTGAACGACTTCCCATATAAATGGAATTTAACGATTATGCAATAAATGCTAAAAAAATAAAAATTAAATATAGATTCATTCAAACCTCAATGTCAATATGTCATATGTATGTCGACATATAATTGGACATATATGTATATATAAAGAAAATTAACATAGAATGTTCATTGTTTTAAACTCAAGTGTTACTTAGTCAATCTCATTTTTCCTATAAAAATTTTAATTCATAGTTTAACGTGTTTAATATGGTGATTAAAGTCTAATAATTCATGTATTACTCATTTTGAGTCAAAACTGATGGCCATGAGGATGGTTCCACCGAAGTAATGCATCCACGTGAACAGAAGCAAAATTAATTTGAAACATTGGTGTTGTTCTTGAATTTTTGTTTTAAGGGTGACTATAACTTTATTTTTATTTTTATAAGAAGTACAAAAGGTATAGTCAAAAGAAGTTAGGCAGGTTAAAAAAGCACTGCAGATCCCAAGTAAAAGATAATCATTTGTCATGGAAGTAGCCTTTGGTAATTAAGATATTGCTTTATATAAAAAATTTAGGGACACTGAACCTGGTTCAATATTGAAGCATTATTCTCATTCCAGAATCTTGATTCTTGATGCATTTAAGAACCGGTATTGTATGGTTTCCAATTATGCAAGCTCATGGAGGGCATATTCTCTTGGAAATCAACCGCAAGTGATTTATGTCCCACATCGACTAAAAATAAAGGAAACGTTAGATATATAAGAGAGGCGACACGTGTACCTAATATCTTGAGGTTTTGGATGGAGATGTGGTATCTAAACCTCTTAGTAGTCTTGGATGTTTAGCTCATTGCCTCTACTAGAGCTTCCCAATGATATATATATATAAGAGAGGCGACACGTGTGGTTTTGGATGGAGATGTGGTGTCTAAACCTCTTAGTCCTGGATGTTTAGCTCATTGCCGCTACTAGAGCTTCCCAACATATTCAATAGGAGTTGTTTAAAGATTTTTTAATAGCCTCTTTAATCGTGGGTATTTCACATATGGATCATGCTTCCTCAAAGAAAAGAAAAAAAACAAATGGATCATACTAACCAGTGTCTCAGATGTCAGGCATCGGTTGAGGTGTTCTTAACACTTATAGTTTGACTATACAAGGTTCCAAGAATATTTTTTTCATTTTCCATCACATATTTATTAGAAAGCTAAATAAACACTTTCACTTATAGAGTGAAAAATTTGGATTAGAGAAAAGGTCTATGAAATGATTCTCTATCTCTTCACATTTTTGGGACTTCACTTAATAAATTATAAACTAGCATTGTTGCAATATAGTAATATACATTTTTCGATTATATTTATTTATTATTTTTTTTAGATATTAGATTTTAAAAAGTGGGTGTTTGTTAGACAATAATACTAAAAACTTTATAAAATGACTACTGTACAATTTATTTTATTTTTTGAGGGAGGAGTAATATATGAGACTAATTTAAAATTTTTTTTTTGACAAAAGACTAATTTAAATTTTAAACACCCAAATAGGAATACTCTTAAAAGTAAAATATCTAATTTATTCTGCCGAATGTGATTTTAAATTTCACAAACTTGGTTAGATTTGTATATCTAAGGAATCTTAAAAGAGAATTTCATAATATCAAAATATTAATTTTATGTATCTAAAAAACATGCAAAAATAAGATAGAATATGAAATATTGAAGAGACATGATATTTATAAAAACTACAATGACGTAAATATTAGTAAAAATCGTAATTTAAGAACAATTGAGAACATCTTACTTCCTCTCCTTCTCCAACAAGTCAATCCTAGTTTTCTCTCTCTAGGTTTTCTCTCTAATTTTGGGTCAATTCTTGACCTGAAATCACCCCTCTTCATCTTTTTATCTTTATTTCAATATAAATAAGTGATTTTTACGTAGATCTAGATTTTTTCTTTGTGATTTCATCATCTAATTGTGGTGGTTTGTTGTTCGCCGTCTTGTGCGGCATTGTTTGATTTCCCGTCTTCTTGCGGTGTTCATTTGATTCATATTGAAAGATCGATTATTCAATCAAAGATACGTTGCAGATCCGGAGGCCATGAATATTCCGGTCACTTTAATTTTATCATATATTTTTGTAGGCATTATGTCGTTATATGCTATTAATTTGGATGTTGTGAGTTTGTTCGCAGATTCATCCTTTACATCTTTAGCGGTGTTGAATGATGTAATCTCAATTTGAAAGAATGAATATCATTTTGCTTTTGTCCAAAAAAGAACAATTGAAAACAACAATTATTTATTGCAAGATAGGCTCCAAACTAGAGTAAAATTATGGTGGAGGGACATTATAAGAGATGTTCATCAACAATGTTTGGTGCATTGATCTCTCAAAAAAAAAAATGTTTGGTGCATTGAATCATCTAGTTATTATTTGCTTCTTCATCAAAGACTATGGAAGTGTGGAATATGTTTTTTCTTATGGTCTGTTTGTGATATGGGGAATGGCCTGTTTTTTTTTTCCCTTGAAAATTAAAGAAACTATAAAACATTTTGAAAGATGAATGAAATGTGATTGAATTGTTATATGATCATGTATCATGATATTCATTCAGTTTTTTAAAATATCAATAAAATTAATTTTGTAAAAAAATATTTCACTCCCCAAAAGACTGTTGGTAAAAAAATACTTTAAACTATTATTTTATTTTTTTTGGTACAATACTTTAAACTATTATTAATTTTGTAAATTTCTGAATCCACCAACAACATGAATCCATTTATTTAAACACTTCAAGTACATTTATTAAAACCCTAGTACTAGAGATACTCTTAGGAAAATAGTATAACATAACATGTTAACATAGATAATATGAACAGGATCATAAATTTAGGTGAACCAAACTACCTTAACTACTTAGGATATTGGTGAGAGTGAGACGGTGGACTTTTAAGGTCGTTTTTGGAATCAAATATTTGTCCGTTTTATGAACGAATCAAAAAAGTCCAAAAATCTGACTAGACTAAGCTATAGTTTTCTCTGATTCTACCAAAAAAGAAATTAATAATTGTAATAAGAGCTGTGAGAATGACAAAGGAATTTTCTTTTATCAACTAGTTTACTTTTTTTCCTAGTATGTGACTGGGTTCTTATGTGTAAATTTCCCACTTGTTCCCTTGAGAGTTCTTCAAAATTTTCTTTTCTTGTCAGCATATAAACGTTATTCCAACAAAAAAAATAAAGAAGAATCAGTGGGAAAATGATGGGATTGATGGGTTTTTGTGGGGACCGGAAAGGGAAATAGAGTATTAAGAGGGGCACGTGTGTCCATCGTGGCTTTCCGGCAGTTTGGTCACTTTTTTCTTTCTTTCTCTTTTTATTTAATAAAAGTTGGGCCACTTTTATATTTCAACAATTAATTCTTTTCCTCCTTTAAAAATACATTTTTATTAAACAAAATCTATTTCATTTTTTTTATAATAAAATCTTATTCGTATTGTTGCTTAGGTTACATCTATATTGACACCCTACAAGGGTTGAGACCCCAAAGGCTTAAATGGGTTAGGTTCACGCCTTATTGGTTAGATAAAGTTTCTCATAACTTTCGAGACATGATAGTTATGTAAGATGGTATATAGTCAGTTTTAGTCATCAATGACCCCTCATTATACAACGGGTATTATTGGAAGGCCCAATTTGGCGCCTTTAAGAAAGGACTCATATACAGTTCACCTCAAAATGTGGTACCATAGCGTTCAAGGGGAAGTAGGAACTGTGTCAGCTGCCGACCTGGAAGAAGGTCGTTCTTGTCTCCTAACATTAATATAAGACCTCCCCGAAGGATGCAAGAAGATAAGGAAAAGGAGGAAACATTCTAATGTCGGTTAAGTAAACTTGACGGATTTGGACGTCCGTTTAGAGGCAATGTTATTCGACAACTAAGACCATAAGAATGAACCCTTACCTTTGGAAGCCATAAACAAGATAGAAAGGTTATTCCCGATGTGGAATTCACTGAGGTACAGATGCGAGACGACATAGCGAAAGTTATCAAAATTGGGGGCGACCTATAAGTTGATGTGAAGCAGCAATTGAAAAAATGCCTTGAGGAAAGCGTAAACTTGTACGGGTGGACCACCGATAAGATACCGGGGATAGACCCTTTAACAGTATTCCATAAGCTGACGATAAACAAGCAAACCCCCTAAGTGGCACAAAAAAAAGAAGGATGAAGTCTCTAGAGAAGGTATATGTAACCAGGAAAGCATTTACAAATCTCTTCAAGGTCGAATTTGTAACCAAAGCCAAGTACATAACTTGGTTATCAAACATTGTGGTTGTGAAAAAATTTGACAACAATTTGTGAATGTGCATCGACTATTCAGATCTCAACAAGGCATGCCCTAAGGATGTCTATCTTCTTCCCAACATATTTAAGTTGGTAGACACCTCCTATAGGTTTAAGCAACTCTCCTTTATGGATGTGTATTTCGCGTATAATCATATACTCATGGATCCCCTTGAATAAGACAAGACAACTTTCATGACCTACAAAGTGATGCCCTTCGGCCTGAAAAACATGGGTGAAACATACCAAAGAATGATGAACAAAGTGTTCAAATATCAAATTGGAAAGATGACAAATGTTTACATGGAATACATAATTATAAAATCGATTGAAAATTCAAACCATGTGACCCATCTCTAGGAGGTGTTCAAAGAGGTCTGAAGGCATGAGATGCGCCTAAACCCGGAAAAATGAATGTTCGGGTCCAAATCCAAATAGTATTGGGTTTCAACTTATGAGAACAGGGATATTAAAGTCAACCTGGATAAGTGTCAAGAGATGATAGACATGGAACCTCCAAGGTCGAAGCATGTGGTACAACACCTCAACAGGATGATTAGGGCCCTTTCAAGATTAATCTATCAGTCAACGCAACACTATCCACTTTTACAAGTTGTTGGGGGGAAAGAGGCCAAGTTTGAGTGGTATGAACAATGGAAAGAAGCGCTCACCAAATTGAAGCAAGTATTGTCTCCACCCTCAATAGTGACATGACCCATCTAAGACAAGATTATGTTCCTCTATCATTTGGTATCGACAGAAACGGTTGGTGAAGTCCATGCAAGAGAAATGGAGGACGGGTAAAGGTTGGTATACATCAGTAAGATTTTGCAAGGGGTCAGACTTAGGTTATCAGCAGATCGAAAAGTCAGCCTTAGTTTTGATAGTGACATCAAGAAATTCTAACAATACTTTGTGGCTCATTTGATAACCGTCCATAATGACAATCCACTCTCGGTGGGCTAGTTTAACTTCTTCAAAAAAAATTATGAGTATATTATAGAAGAGTATTAGTATATTATATTAGTGTTATGGTGATGCCATTGATGAGATAATTATGGTGTTATGGCTTATTGATGAAATAAAATGTTGTGTTGTGGTGTCGTTATTCGTGAGATAAAACATTGTTTTATGGTGTTGTAGTTGGTGACATAAAATATTATATTATGGTGTTGTTGTTGGTGAGATAAACTGTTGTGTATTCGGACAAAATCACACCAATGTATAACAAAGATGTGTGGAGCAAAGGAAGTGGTAATCAATGGATAAAATGTCTCCAAACAACACAACAAAAATAGAACTAAATCTAAGTGTAGAGCAACACCACAAGCATAATCAAAGCAATAAAGATAAGCAATGAAAGAAAGGAACAAACACACCAAGATGGTAACCTAGTTCGGTCCAATATGACCTACTCTGGGGGAGAGAGCAGCCCTCCAATCCACTAAGATGAAAGTGTTACAAATGAGTTACAAGAGATTAGCTTAAAAGCTCACAAAAGAACAAGACCTAATTTCTACCCATTTTCATATCACCTACACTCTCAATGAATCCTAAGAGAAAACACAAAAGGAAGCTTTTGATCCTTCCAATGGTGAAATCTCACTACCCAAGGTGTTTACAATGTTTCCCAACCCAAGAGAACCTAACTACAAAGA
>Ga0228711_1002383_pt1 | contig 28847 bp, 10 predicted proteins | sample MedpolnodulmetaG_2_FD_177996 | JGI IMG/M metagenome (GOLD analysis project Ga0228711, IMG submission 177996) | Root nodule microbial communities from Medicago polymorpha collected in Santa Monica, California, United States - brown nodules | ecosystem: Host-associated > Plants > Roots > Nodule... | reverse complement strand
TAGATGTGAAAAGCATAATTGAGTGATTCTTCAGTATTTGTGAGCTTTTCGCAGGATAACTTGCAAACCAAGTAATCAAAGTGCCTAAAATATACAGTCTATTTAACTCCTTTTTGACACTTATCAACATTCATGTCTAAAACTTTCATGTATACAACTAAGGCTGAATAGATTCACAACTTATTGAATCAATTCAAAACAAGTCAGAGAGAACAGTGATACGATTCAAAGTTGTCTGAATCGTTTCAAATCTACCCAGATGCAGATTGATACGATTCAAACTTTCTTGAATCGATTCAATGGCCTGGAAAACACGTTTCTGGCTTCGGGTTCATCCCCATATCACCCCAAAAATCCCTATTTTGATCCCCAATATATCCAAAACGACAAAAATCGTTTTCCAGGATTCAAATACACCATTTAGACTCTTTTTACAACAATACTAAACAACTTATACTTCAATTCACCTAATTCATAAAGGATCTAACAACAACAACTTACACATAACAACACATACATCACACTTAATTCATGAATTGGCATTATCAACAACACTCAACAACATTCATAACATATAATCATGAATTCATTCACAATTCAACCACAACAGCATCGTATTCCACCAATTTGAGCAAAAACAACAAAGTACTCATATCAATACATCTCATGCATGTAAATTCAACAACAACAACTTATTTAGCAACAATTTCACATATCCAAACTTTGCATCAATGTAGGAACACGAAATTCATCATTTAAATTCACAAAAATATCAATTCACAAAATAAGCACTTATGAAATTAAGTAGAAAAGTGATTATAACTTAAATTATGAATGAGTACCATCCCCTTTACCTCAATTAAGCACAATCCTAGTCTTGGCTTCACTTTTTCTCCTCAAATATCTACCCTCTTCTTCCTCTCCAAGCTCTTCTTCTCTCAAAACCCTATTCTCCTTTCTCTAGCTCTTTCTCTCTACCTCTATCAATATTCGTGAAAATGAGTGTAAAGACCTAATTTTTCTTAAGACTAGAGTTTATATACATTCTACATAAATAGGCTCAGCTCTCAATTGTCTTAATGAGCTTAAAGGTCTCACTAACTAATTCACCGAATTTATACTAACTTACGTATAAAAATATCGAATTTTTATCGTCTCCTATTTAATTACCCCACTCACTAGTAACTTAGTAAAAATAATTATTCCCACTCAAAACACTACTAAAAATAATCCTCATCGTAAGATGACTAAAATACCCTTGAGTCTGAAATGACTAAAATATCCTTCTTAAGCCAAAATCTACTAATCCCGGATAAAATACACACAGTAACAATCAGTCACATATAAACACACATAATAATTAAAATAATCTAACGAAATTCGGGATGTTCTTATTATAGACACAAGTTATTAGCATAATTATAGAATATACATAATTCTCATGTAAAACAATAATTTAAAATAAACTTTTATATTTTCATGTATTGAGCATCAATTATTATTTGCAACTCTGTCAACAATTTTTATAGGTTGGAATTTTCATCATAATATTGTATCATAATTAACTTAGAGAGTAAGTTAAAATATATTTAGATCATAAATATAATTATTTACTATATATTTATATATCAACAATACCAGACAATTCCTACCTATATACTTGTGTGTGCGCACGCGTGTGTGCGTGTACAAACATCTATTTTTTCTTACACTTACCATACTTAGTTGATCACTTGTAAACTTTTTAAGGGATTTAATTTAGATCACATTGAAAATTATAAAATTGTGGTTAATAATGTGGCAATTGACTTGAAGTTTCGTTTGGAAAGCACCATTTGCATATCTAACACTAGCACCATTTTCTCTCATTTAACCTTCCAAAATGAACAACATTGAAATTCAAATCGACAAACCTGGCGAAGGGAAACCGCTCATGGCTCACTGGAGTTGAAGAGCAAAACTGATGTAGGTTCACTAGAAAGGGGTGTTGGTTCGTTTGTTGGTTCGCCGGAAATAAAAGTTGAAGAGGATGTTGGTGTTGGTTCGTCATAAATGAAGATTGAAGAGTGTAACATCCTTATATTTCATATACATTATTATTATTATGTGTGTCCTTCGTAGTAATTCTCTATTTATGATTTATTCAACAATTTATTTTATTTGTAAAGAATTTAAGAAAAATTTAATTCTATATTAATTTTCTTATTATTCATTTGTTTTTAGTAGTTGATGAGATATTAGTTATTTTAATTATTTAATTTGTTTATAAGTTTTTGGGACTATTTGTGTTAATCTTAAATGGTGGTGGGGGTAACCATTTGACTAAGTGAAAATTGCATTGTTCTTTGGTTTGTTGCAACACGTGAATGGTTTTAGGTTTTAGCATGCATTAAGTACCCGTTTTGTTTCTAAAACCATGAAACTGATTACTGCTATTTTCTCTCACACGTTCTCCATGTTCTGCACCGTCATGGCTAAGTTGTTGCTTGCTTTCATATTAAGTGCCTATCTAATACCTCTTCAGCCTAATTGTGTTGGTACATGATGTACCTCACATTTTCTTCTCTGACCTCATTGTTCAATTGTCTAATTCAAACCCTATCACTTTTCTCTTTAATTATATGACCCCCCCTCTTGATATATTGCAAGGAAAAACACTTAAGACACCATCCTCTCAGGTGTTCTTACATCTCTAAACAAAATCCAACGCCATTATTTGCATTCATGCTTATCCATGTATCCTTCGTGTGACATAAAGGTAACTCCTTTCCAACCATTTCTATATATTCCTCCTATTTCTGTCTTGTCTCTAATTTTAGGATTTATGCTTTTGAAGCTTTGAACTCTTTCCTAGCAAGTGATCGTCTTTGGATTGTAGAGTTGTCGTATGAAAAATGTTAAAGGTAAGGGCTCTAGTCTTGACCATGATTTAATTGAAAATAATGGGTTATGATATTGAATTTGATATGCTTCTTGATTCAATGGATGAGTGAGGAGATTAATTGTTATTAATAAATATAAAAATTGTTGTTTAGTAATTTTTGTTATTGACTTTGAAGAACATGTGAATTTTGATAATTATATGTATGATTGATTAGTTGTGAAATTGGTAATTTATTGATTGATGTATATGATCGTTGATATGTGAAATTGTGAATTATATTGATTTAAGGTGACTGTCTGTTGATTTTGTCTCTAGAGGTTTTGAGAAATTTTATTAATTTCGAGGTATGATGATTTTGTGGAATTGATAAGCTATGTGGCTTGAGAGTATAAAACTATAAATATTTGAAGGAAAAAAAATACATTGCATTCATAGCATGGCATATAATAGTGTCATAAGTGCCAAATGAAGCGATTCTTATTCATGTGCCAATTAGGGCGATTCATATGCATGAGCCAAATGAGGCGATTAAAACTATTTTGCCAAATTGGGCGATTAAAATCATTTTGCCAAATGGGGTGATTAAAATCATTTTGCCAAATGGGGCGATTAAAATCATTTTGCCAATTGGGGTGATATCCGGATCATGGTCTAGTTGCATTTCATGCATCTGCATTGACTTTAAGTCTTGTATCTCATTCGAAAAGAAAAATATATATATTGAGCTTGTGTTTGTTTCTTTTAGAATATTTTAGTGTGATAAATATTTTAAATTAAAAAGAAATGTCTTAACACGATTCCTAGATGATGATTGTATATTCGTATTTGATGTCTCAATTTATTATTGATTTTATTCATGGGTGTTGAAGACTAACCCTTACAACCAATATTTTAGGTACCAAAGGAGATATTCATGTGTGCTTGATTTTTACTTGAAGCGTGTACGCGGGGAAACAAATTTGGGTTTCTGAATCGTATTTAGATTAGTTTAACTATTTTTGTTAAGTTCTTGTTAGAAAAAGAAAAATATAGTCATAATTTTCTAAACAGAAAGAATTAGACGTAATGTCTTGGATCAATTATTCAGGGCGTTACGAAGAGGATGTAGGTGTTGGTTCGCCTGTTGGTTGAAATAAAAGTTTAAGAGGATGTTGATGTTGGTTCGCCTGTTGGTTTGCCGAAAATGGAAGATGAAGAGGATGTTAATGTTAGTTCACAAGAAGTGCATGATGAGGCGGATGACGGTTCAAAAGAAGATGAAGGAGATGGTGGTTCTCCAACTTGGAGAAGGATGTTAGGAGTTGTGTTTGGTTTGTTGACTTACGTTGAAAAAGATAAAATGGATGGAAGACATGAGAGGAACCTTATGTTTGATTGTAATGATTATAACCACGTGATGGTGAGAAAAACATAAGAAGGGGGGGTTTGAATTGTGTTTGCTTTTTCTTCGTTTTCTCCTACTGTAGTCACTGTTCAGAAGCAGATAGATTTCAGCTTCTGAAGTGATAATCAGAATCTAAATGCAGCGGATAAAAACAGAGAGAGAGAGAGAGAAGAAAGACGCAAAGCAATTATACAGGTTCCTTCCACAAACTGGAAGTAGTCCTGTCCCCCTTGCACTTCCAAGGAGAGTTCACTAAAATGTAATCTCAAATTACAACTGCTCAATGCTACAGCTATCACGAGACTACAGATTACTCAAGCACACAAGCAAAAGACTTCCAATGCTCAAGCATACAAGCAAGAGACTATCAATCAAATAGAATTACAAAGAAATTTGTTTGAGTTTGAACACTTGATATACAATCAGTGGTGTTCACAATACAAATCAGATACAGACTCTTAAGACTCTTAAGATTATAGAATTTCTAAAATATGAACTTTGTTAAGAAATTCTAACTGACTTTAAATGCAGAACAATAACAGAGTATGAACTTTGAATTGTTGTGAGAGTCTAACTTTTGTGTGTCTGTATTCGTCTTGTTTTATCCAACTAGTAAGTCTTCACTCCTTTACATAGAGGTGTGAGAGATACGTTGGAAAGTTGCCAGCACACAAAAAGAGTCGTTTGAAGCTTGTTGTTAATCACCAATGGTCTTTTGCCTGATATGGTTATTGTCCTATGAAGGATCAATTTCAAATGCATTCCTTGTATGAAGGAATATTTTTGCAGGCATAGCTGTTATCTTTGTCTTGTTGCAGAGACACGAACAAATTAGTGGAGGAAGTGGTTGTACAGTTCGTACAATTGTCCTTTGTCAACGCTCTTGATAGAACAAGCATCCAATGCTTTCAAATTCCTTCACAAGGGCCGCTGTTACACTCTTTCAGTCTTTTGCAATGCTTAGGCGTGATAAAATCATTTGAACAACCTTTGAAACTTTAAGTCTTTCATCTCATAATGAACTTCAGCTTTTGGTGACCTTGCTTTTGATGAGGTGCTTCTGATGAACTTACTTCTGATGACGCCATCACTTCAGGAGCACTTATACTTCAGATGCACTTTTCTTCAGATGCTTCAAGCTTCCTTTTTGTTGATTCCTTTGCTCCATTTTGTTCTTCTAGAACCTTATAAAGCTATCAAATTTTGTCTATGGTCCTGTACACTTGAACAAATATTAGCATATCCAATTGACAATTTTTAATACATTGTTATCATCAAAACTCAAAGGGTAACGTATGTTAAACATTTTTCGTTTCAACAATCTCCCCCACTCTAAAGGTAATGTTTGTTAAACGTATTTTGTTCCAACACCACGATGTCTTTTCAAATGGGGATAAATCTCATGGTGGGGTATTTTCCCTAGAGAAAAATGCCAAAAACATTCTTCCCCCCATTCACATTCAATGTTTAGAGTCCCTGACCCTTTAGATGATAGAGTTTGCAAATATGTGAATGGATACACATTATGTACCATAAAAATTGGTATCTGTCGTTGACCAATTTTTAAATAATGATCGAAAGATTAAAATACGAAGTTCTCTTCGATTTAAATTGATCACTTAAAAACATTTGATCTAATCTAACATGATTAAATGCAATTGAAACTTTCTCTTGCTTTTGTTTAGAGGAGAAAACTTATAACATTTCATTAATGAAAATGTGTTCAATAAAATTTGGTGAACTAACCAAAATATGGAAACTAATTGATAATGTGACCGCCTTTGCTTATTCATAGGCAACTTCATTTGCCTGTCTTCGTACAAACTCAACACTCAAGTTTTCATATAACTAACTAAATAATATTTTACAATCATTAATAATAGCTCCAAATTTCGTCGAGTCACATCTATTAGTTACACAACTATCAACCACTTTTTTGGAGTCAAGTTCGAAGTCTATAGGTCCCAATCGTAACTCGTGCATCCATTGAATAGTTGATAACAACCCTAGTGCTTCACCGATATGCACATCGCACTTTGGAGTTAAACATTATGTTTTTGCAAGCGCAAATGCACCTTCATCGTCCCGAATGCAAATGCCTGATCTAATTCGGTTCTCATTATTAAGAAACAATGCATCAATGTTGCATTTCATTCGACCTTTATTCGGCTTACTCCACTTAACCACCCTTAGTGACTGCGAGTGCTCACCATTTATGCTAACAACAATGTTGTTCATTCTTGCGTTCCAAGCTGCATTCCACTAAAAAAAAAACTTTAATGCGTTGGAATATAGATTCATCCCAAAATTTCTTGCTTCTTTACACTTAAACAAAACACATCCTACAAATTCCCTTTCAAAAAATTACGTATACAATTTTTTCACACTTCTCAATTCAATATTTTTATTCATTAAAAAAAATACAATATTTATTTGATGAGTGTTACTTGAACAACCATTTGATTAACTTATATGACAACCATAATTTACAAAGAAAAAGTAGGTATTTGTTCGAAAATCAAAGCAATAGAGAGATAAATTAAAAAGTCATGTGAGTATAAGAGAGAAAGTTGTCACAAAATGGATGTTCAAATATCATTTCTCTATTTATTTTTTAATGAGAAATACAATATTTTTATACTATCATATAAACATAAATTCGTATTCCAATTCCCAGTCCCACAAGCATTCGGAGTACACGACTTACAATCATGCGCATGTTAGCAGCATTCATTTTTTTTTTCCGTTACAAAAAAGGAAAGCATTAGTTTTTTGGTTGGTTCAATATATTCAAATTTATTTTCACAGAAAAATTAATTAAAATTCAAAATTATGATTGGCATCATTTTTCAATTTTGTTGTTTAATTTAATGAACTGGAACCTCATCTCTGTCGTCTTCCTCACTCTTCAAAAAAGTAACAACAACAACCACCGTTACCACCTCCCTCAAAACGCCGTCGTTTTAACACAATCTCTCAAGATCCAATCCAACGCGCTAATTGTTTCGATTTGATTCCACGCGCTTCTACGCTTTTCAACAATCATCTTCACATCTTCATCGGGTTTTCTCAATTTCGCTACCTTCGTTTCCTCAATTCAAATTCCGCCAACAATCCCCAAATTCTTTCACCTCTTGCTTCAATTTCAACTACCTCCGAAATTCCAACCGTCAATTGTTGCTCTGCGAGGGTTTTGCTCAAAATCTCGCTGCTCCAGATTCTTTGTAGCTTGTACACGATCGAATCAGAATATTGATTATAGCTGTAATTTCGATTTGTCAGAGGATTAGGGTTTTCGGTGAGGGTTTTTACAAGGTTTATATGGAAAAAGTAGGATTAGTATGTTTTAGTTCTTTTGAATTTGATCTAATTGAAATTAGTGTATTGCTTTGATGATAGTAGATTGAAAAATGGTGCGGTTATTAGGGTTCGCTCGCGGTTACGCAGATGAACCCAGGGAAATTGAGTCAAAGTCAAACCTGACTAGTGATTCTAGTGAAAATGGTTGGCTTATTAGGTTCTTTGATTCGTCGTTTTTTTGCGAATGGATTGCTGTTAGTTACTTGTACAAGCATGATCATGCCGGAGTGCGTGATTATCTTTGTAATAGAATGTATACTCTACCCTTGACAGGGCTTGAGAGTTATTTGTTTCAGATTTGTTATATGATGATACATAAGCCTAGTCCGTCGTTGGATAAGTTTGTGATAGATATGTGCTCCAAGTCGCTTAAGATTGCATTGAAAGTGCATTGGTTTTTGATGGCGGAGTTGGAGGATTCTGATGATAATGATGGGATTAGTAGGATTCAGGAGAAGTGTCAGATTGCGGCTACTTTGATGGGCGAGTGGCCGCCTTTGATACGGCCTCATACTGAACCTCCGAGTGCTGGAGGTAAAAGTCAAGTTTTGAATAGGTTACTTTCGAGTAAAAATCGTTTATTGTCTTTAACAACCTCACCGCCGAAGTCTTTGTCATTTTCATCTTCACCGGGAAATAATTTGCAAGAGGATGGAAATCCGCTGTCTCCTGATGAGAATAGGATATTTAAAAAGTTTATGCCAAGTCCTAAGGTTAGAGATGCTTTGCTTTTTAGAAAGTCAGTGGATAAAGATGACGGTGATTCCGAAAAGGATGGGTTTTTCAAGAGACTTTTAAGAGATAGCAAAGGTGATGATGAGCTCGGCCAAAAAATTCGTGATGCATTTCATTTTCGGAAGTCGTCCGAGAAAGATGCCTTAGACTCTGAGAAAGAGAATTTCTTTAAAAGGTTCTTAAGAGACAGTAGGGACAGTACTAGAGGTGATGAGGAAGAATCTGAAAAGGATGGTTTCTTTCAAAGGATCTTAAGAGAAAGTAGAAGCGAAGATGAGGATGTGTCCTCAAGTTCAGAAGGATTTTTTAAGAAGTTATTTCGGGATAGTAAGAATGATTCTGAGGACAAAACGGATTCAAAAACAATGGAAGATGAAGAGAAAGATGGACTTTTCCGAAAGTTTTTCCGGGAGAAATTCGAAGATAAGAAAGATGCGCGTGACAGAAATGACAATAGAAATGTTCCTAATTCTGAAGAGAAATGTCCAAAACCTGATGAAGAGGATGAAAAAGATGGGTTTTTCCGGAAATTCTTCAGGGATAAATTTGAGGACAAGAAAGAAACAAAAGATAAAATTGAAGAAGGTACTGCCAATGGCGAGGAAGAAGACCCTTCTGAACTTTCCTTGTTCAAAAGGCTATTCCGTGTGCACCCTGAAGACGACAAAAGTAGTCCAGTCAATGAAAATAGCAATAACGGTGGTTTATTTCAAAGTAGTCCAGGTACAGAGAATTTTTTCCGTAAATTGTTCAAAGACCGTGACCGTTCAATTGAAGATTCAGAGCTGCTGGGGTCAAAGAGGCAGAAAGAGGTATGCTGAATATATGTTAATCATTTGGTTTAGTTCTATGGTAGAATTCGGATTGTAAACTGCAAAGTATGAATGGGACCAATATATACAGACACTTCGCTCTTTTCTTTCTTAGCCTTAAAAGTTGCTTAATGTCTGTTCCTTTTCAGATAACAAGTATGTTTTACAGTATCCCATTGACATTGCTTTTGTTCTTGTAATTGCCACTGGATTGGCTACATGCACCTATCCCTCCTTCCCTCCACCTACAAATATAGCGAATTTCGTTTTAGACCTTATACTCATTTTTTAGTCCCTGTAAAATACAAATAGTATACGTTTGGTTCCTCTTTTAGGGACTAAAAACATGTAGTTTTGTATTCACAGGGATTAAAATGTGGGTACAAGGACTAAAAATGAACTTTACTATATTCTAGTGACCTAAAACTTGTTCAATTTTTTTTGCTATGAGCCATAACTCTTTATTTTGGCCCTTCGTTGTTAATGTTGAGCCATATGTCGAATAGATATATGGCCTAGGTACTAGGTAGTGTTTGTAAGCTAGGACAATCCTCACCTTTCATGCCCATTTTGTGGAGTTAAGTTGACCGTTGAAAATATTCTGTAATTTCAGAACCTGTTTATTCCAATGATATTGGTTTCCTTTTACAGGACAGAGTACATAATGACACTCCATAAGTTAAGGAGTTATTTTAGGAATTGAGATAAAACAAAATAAACATTAAATTAAAAAGTATCAAGGCTATTAATGACTAAATATTTCAACATAGACCTAAAACTTAAGATGGTATAAAAGCATATCCTAGTATACTTGATCTGTTACTGGGCTAGACTTTTATTAGTCCACCTGCATTCGTCCATGTTTCAGATGTTTGGTCTTGTGTTGTCTGTGAGTGTGTGTTTGAGGCCCTGTTTTCCACACTCTCAATGTCCAGTCCTTGGCTTGGAGAGGTGTGTTGAGAGTCTCACGTCGTTTAAGATATGGCATATGTAGTGCTTGTAGGACTTGGGCAATCCTCACTTTACAAGTCAGTTTTGTAGGGTTAAGTTAGGTCTGAAACCTAAGAGTTTACGTCATAGTCTGAAACCTAAGAGTTAGGTCTGAACATTAGAATGCTTTTGAATTCCTAGACATGCAGTGAAGATGGTCCTATAGCTTAATTTGGTCTTATTGCAACAGGGTGTTATTGTTGGGAAAAGTCAGTTGGGTTCAACAATGGCGAAGTGCACGTCCCCTTTCTATTCAATATTCATAGCAAACATCAAAACCAACTTTTTTCACGTGGTTAACTACATAAATTGACAGTCATCCCTGGTTGGCATTCTTTTCAAATAAAAACTCCCAGATTGCTTGTTTAGTCTTATTGAATTGACAAATATGTTCTCTAGGATTAGGGATGCCTTTTACTCATCCACGTTAGATTCAATTATTGTACTTTTTATGAAATGATAAACGTTTTCGTTAGAGATTTAATAAATTCATTCATATACTTCCACCTAAATAACACGTTTTTAGGAAGTTGCCCATAACATGGTATTAGAGCCTAATGATCAAGTATATAGGACTTAAATCCTTGCTGCTCCGTTATTCTAAATAAAATTGCATTGCAGCACATTGTTAAAACGGGTCTCAGCAATTAAGTATTTTTGTGTTGGGGTCGATGTGGCATGTAGTTAAGTCATTCACGAGCTTTCTCCTTAATAATTTAAGCTAAGCTTTTATTGAAGGTGTCTTTGGGAGTTCATTCACAAATATGTGGTGCATTTCTTAAGAAAACAATTTAAATAAATGATGGTATTATGGTAAATTTATGATTTATTGCACGCTTGATTACATGGCATTGGAAATGGTTCATATTTGTGATGTATCTGATTCTAGTTGTAGGTCAGACTTCAGAGAAGAGTACTGCAAGTATTGATACATTCTGAACTCTAGTTTATTTTCACTGTCTGCCTTATGTTTTATAGTTTTAAACTAAGTGCAATTTCCAATATATCCCGTTTTTGTGCCTCATGTGGGGTTATTTTTAATTACTTTTGCAGAAGCATCCAGGGTCCCCAATGCCGAGTGACAAATCTAGCACAAAGCCCCCATTACCGATCAATCCATCTCAGTTCCGTAAAGGGGCTTACCATGATTCGTTGGAGTTTGTTCAGTCATTATGTGACACATCTTATGGGTTAGTGGATGTATTTCCAACTGAAGATCGCAAGAGTGCTCTTCAAGAGGTTATTTTCTGGAATTTTTCGTTTTTTTGGTACTTATATCTATTTTACTGAAGTTATCAACAAAAATCCAATGTATTCCATAACTGTGTTTCTGACACCTTTCTTATTCTTATATTTCTAGTCACTTAGAGAGATCAATGTACATGTAACAGAGGTTCAGAATACTGGAGGTATGTCTTAACTTCTATTCATATCATCCGAGTCACGTTCAATTTTGGCAATGAATTTCTCTACTTCTTTGTACATATTAAATGCGCAGGTTAATTTTATTTTTTTTGAAAGCGTGGTCTAGAGTTTTTCAGTAGCAGTAATGCCACATTTCTTGGTTTAGATTCAGAGGCTTTATATGCATATTTTCCTGTTCATTTCAATGTATAACACAATGAATGACCTGTTGTTAGAAGCAGTTCTTCCCTCCTGAAAAAATAGTGAAATTTCCCAATTTCGATACGTGTGTATTTTTGTTGCCTTCCAAGGTATGCCAAAATAATTGCTCTTTCAAGCAGCAGAACTTTTTATGCAGAAAAGTTGATGAATTTCCCAGACATCTGTCATTGATGTAGTTTTTCAATGGTTCTTACCAGCAGTCCATTTCTATAAGGATCTGTAGAGAAGTTTTTCTTTAGTGTGATTGCAACTGTTGCCAGTTTTTTGTTCTTTACTGTAAAGATGTATTAGTATTTTTTTTATGCCTGCAGATCAAGTTACCACTTTTTCTTTTATTATGACAAGTAGATCTCTTGCTTCTATATGAATATTTCTTATCATATATATCCAGGAGTCTGTTTCCCACTGGGAAAGGGCATGTATCGCGTGCTCCATATGCCTGTAGATGAAGCTGTTCTCTTGAATTCTCGGGAGAAGGCACCTTACATGATATGCATCGAAGTTTTGAGATGTGAAATGCCAAGGTATTACTTGAATAATACTCCTCGGTATTGTGAAGAGTAGTAATTTGTAAAGTGAAAAACACGTGATTTGATATATTTATCTCTCTGCATATTTTTGTTATAGTAATTTCAAAGAGACATCCAGTTCTCAGAAGCTTTCTCAAGGTGGAATTCCTTTGGCAAATGGAGACGCTTTCTTGCAAAAACCACCCCCTTGGGCTTATCCATTATGGACAGCACAAGAGGTGTACCGTAATAGCAATGATAGGATGTCCAGATCAACTGCTCAGGCAATTGACCAGGCAATGACTCATGTATCTGAGCCAAAATTTGTTAGCCTGAATCTGTCAGTGGAAACACGGTATAATGAGGGTGTATATGAAGCATCAGGAGCAGAACATGACAGTGATCTGGAATGGGTACGAGTAGTATTGACAGCTGATCCTGGGGTTAGGTTGGAAGATATTGAGGATAAAGCACCACCTCGGAAAAAGGAACATCGCCGTGTTCCAAGTACAGTGGCAATAGAAGAAGTGAAGGTAAGCCTTTCAGTGCTTTTTTACTTTTAAGCCCAAATTTCAACATGGTATCAGAGCCTATTGATTCGGGTCACCCTCCATTTATACACGCACCAAGTGCAATAATGCTGGGCATGACCCAAGTCCCACATTGGATAGATAGGACTCTCATAAGAGGTTATAAAGAGGAGACACTCCTCATCTTACAAGCCAGTTTTGTAAGAATGAGTTAGGCCCAAATTTCAACACTATTGATATGCTATTCGCATTCCTTTAATGTAATTTTCAACTGATGTTTTTTGAGTCTTAATTTGTTGCCAGAATTGGTAAAAAAAAGGTCAGCCCTGTATCCACAACAAGTTATTTGTCATATACCTATCTCTTCCAAAATCCTACCTTTGTGTCTTGTGCTATAAATAGCCGGTCTCAAGCTTGAATAAAATGAGAGGGTTGTGTTAGGCCTCACAACATAAAACTTGGTCAAATCTTTATGGCATGGATGAATGACGTAATAATATATTTATCTCGTCCAAGCATTGCACAACCTAAGATGAAAGAAATCAATGTCTTGGATTTTCATCAATCATTGGGTCAATAAGACATTGATTTCTTTCGTTTTAGGTTGTGCAATGCTTGCATTTTAGAGTTTACATGTGCCATACACTTTAGAGTTTACGGATTCATTTGTTTTTTTTCTCCTGTCTTTGTTGGGCATTTGCCAGTTAACGTTTAACGTTTAAATTTACTCCTGTTCATTATGGTTACAGTTACAATAAGGATACAAATAACAACCACTAAATGAATAAACTTATTGTACTAAATAACTACCGTGCTCTTTTTTTTTTCCCCCTCGTTGTAATTGTGCAGAGAAAATGTTTCTTGCTTTTATTAACATTTTAATTTTATTGCCAATATTTGAACCTTTGGTAGGCCGCGGCAGCAAAAGGAGAAGCGCCTCTTGGACTCCCTTTGAAAGGTGCTGGCCAAGACTCATCAGATTCACAACTGAGGGTAAGACATAATTATTACAGTTTGATTTTACTTAGCTTAAAGGTTGATGAGTTATCGTTTGATATGATTCCCTCCTAACAGGCTAATGGAATTACCCCCAAAGCCAGTGATGCCTTGTCTGGTGAACTTTGGGAGGCAAAGAAAGATAGAGTACGCAAGGCTTCTATATACGGGAAGTTACCTGGTTGGGACTTGCGGTCGGTAAGCGTGTATTTTAAGCACAAGAATTGGCTTTATATGCAGTTAGTTGGTTACTGTTTTGGAAATTCATGCAGATATGAACTCAATATATACATTAATAAGTGGTATTATGTTTGCATAACAAAAAATAAATGTATCCAAGGATATCTCGATCGATGACATTATACCATCTTATAGAAAATCGTTCCATTTGTTACAATAAAAATCTGTTCATTTCCGCAATAAATTTCTAGTTGAAAATTTGACAGTCAAGGTTGACTTCATAAACAGGATCTTAGTTTCTGGTTGGGGTTGAGAATGTTGTTCTGTTAAAATTCACACTCTTACTTGAGGATCAGTGCATTCCTTCATAGACTCATAGGCTGAAGAATATTGCAATCAAACAATTTTTTATAATAACGCTTGAAAATTTACATTGCATCACAGGTTTTAGGATTAAAGACTCTTAGGAATGGGCTATTAATGAATGTTATCTATATACAGCTATTACTCTCCACAGGGTTTTCTCTGTCAGAGAGGAGAAGCAAAGAAAAAAAAAATCTATATACAGCTATTAATGAATTAGTTCTCCTACTCTATTTATGTAGTGAGATTTTATGTAAGTATATCCGAATTGCACTTGTTAATAAAGAATTCACATATTGAATTTAAGCAACAATTTCTTGTGTCAAAAGCTACAAGTATCATGTTTCTTTTTGTGATTATTGGTATGACTCTGTAAAGAACAGTTGGCTTTTGTTCTATATAGGGTATTTGTTGTTTCTTTTTCAAACACGTGCCTCATTACTTTATATGACAATTCTTTTGAGCATGTTGGTGCATTTTTCCCTTTTTTTTTATATAGATTATTGTAAAGAGTGGAGATGATTGCAGGCAGGAGCATCTGGCTGTTCAACTTATTTCTCACTTCTATGGTAGGTGGTCTATCAAATCTTTTGTTTTCTTTCTTCATGTGCAGAAATTAATCATTTTTCTTCCATTGATGTTTTATTGGAAAAAAGTTTCTTCCAATTAGAAAGCTCCCATGGTTGATTTCCCTGTTATTTGATTTTATTCCTCCCAGAACATGTAAGACTCTAGGTGGACCTCCTATCTGCAATGGATCATGCATAGTTTGTATCTGTATATACTTCCATGTGCAATTTTCGTTTCTTCTTGAATAACAGCCATCTTCCTGGACCTCCCTTCAATACTGAAGAATTCTATTCGCTGTTTGTAAATGCCACTCCTGTTGGTCATGCATAAATTGATTTACTATACTTACTACATGTGTGATGTCTGACCTAATGTGGGCTAGGTAAACGAGTTCTCCCACAAGATTATGGTATTGGGTCCACTTTACTTCTGGGCTGTTGTCATTTCCAATCCTGTGAATTTGTTCTATGTCGACAATGATAAAGGAAAGATTGGATCATTTTTATTATGCCAACGCTCTAAGGATGCATGTCTAATATCTCAGTTTAATTTTCATTTTGGAATGTGGATTTATATACTTGGTTGCAGTTTTCAATGCAATAGTTTCAAATTAAAGTGGAAATATGTACTGAAGCATGAATGCATGTCTAATATCTCTTTTTATTATGTTCTGATGCACATATAAACCAGTATGCAAAAGTCTCTGCTTCAATACGCTTTGCTTAAAATCACTGGGTTTTGAATCTTTTTATGCTAGATATTTTCCAAGAAGCTGGTCTACCGCTTTGGCTGCGCCCTTATGAAGTTTTGTGTACTTCTTCTTATACCGCTCTCATTGAAACAATTCCAGATACGGTAGTTCTGTGCTCACACATTTCAAATATATTGAAATGTCAAAGATTTTTCCTATGTTAATAAAAACATTAATGTTTTCTAGGCTTCTCTACACTCAATCAAAAGTAGATATCCCAACATCTCGAGTTTACGTGAATTCTTCGATGCTAAATATGAAGAAAATTCTCCAAGTTTTAAACTTGCCCAGGTAATTTAGAGATGCAGATACATTAATCTATTTATAGACTAAACTTCTTCATCTTATACTTTGTAATGATTTCTGGATTGGGCATTCGTTCTGCGAGTATATATTATGTTTTGCTTTTTATGTCGCTCCCCCTTTCCCATTTGTATATTCTGTATTTCTGCTTTACTTTCATAATTTGGATACTTTCTTTGTCTCAGAGAAACTTTGTCGAGAGTATGGCAGGATATTCCCTGGTGTGCTACTTTCTGCAGGTGAGGAACTTTATTAATTGGTGCTTTACTCAAGTAACATTTTGAATGATATCACTGTGCTGTTTATTATTATTGAATGCTTTGCATTCTTCCGACTCTTTTTCCTGTCTTGTTAACAAGGTGAAAGATAGGCATAACGGGAACCTCCTATTGGACGAAGAAGGTCATATCATACATATTGATTTTGGCTTCATGCTATCCAATTCACCTGGTGGGGTTAATTTTGAAAGTGCACCTTTTAAATTAACACGTGAGCTTCTTGAGGTAAACCATATTTTTTACCTATTATTTTATTATACACCCTGTTTCAAGTGTCAATATGATGGTAACAATAATGTGATTATGCTAGGTTATGGATTCTGACGCTGAGGGTGTGCCAAGCGAGTTCTTTGATTATTTTAAGGTGCTGATAAAAACTTTCTGATCTTTCTCTAAGTGATTGCATATGACATGCTATTCTCAGCACTAAAGTTGTCACGTTGCTTTGTCCATGTAATCCAGGTTTTATGCATTCAAGGCTTCCTCACTTGCCGCAAGCATGCTGAGCGTATTATTCTTCTTGTTGAGATGTTGCAGGTAATATAAATGTCAGCTTTATGCAGTTCTATGGTCATCTAATATGTCGTCTGCCCATGTTCTTTGTCTCATCATAATCTGTACTTCCAGCTTCTTAGAACAGTAAGATGGATAGCCAAGATTACGTTTTTCACAAGCAACCTTGTGAACTGTTTACTGACTGAAAATATGAAATAAATGGAGCTCACTTAAACACACACACTGAATCACATTGAATACAAAGATTTATGTTACCATGCTTGCTACATTTATATTGTATGACCATAACTACCCAATTTACATTATTTCAACCCCTGCCCCCCCACCCCACTCAAACTAGCAAAAGTATACGATGTTTCACATATTTTTTCTTTTGAAATTCTTCATTAATACTTGTACATATATTATTGGATTTTGCTGAACCTTTTCTTTTTATGGTTATGTTGGTATCAGGATTCGGGTTTTCCCTGCTTTAAAGGTGGTATACGTACAATACAGAACTTACGAAAGCGATTCCATCTCAGTTTAACAGAAGAGGTTCCAATATTACTGTTGTTTGTCTTCTTAACTGCAAGATGTTTTGGATGTGATTTTGATGGTATTGTACTGTATTTTTTTTGGCAGCAATGTGTCTCCTTGGTTCTTTCTCTTATTAGCAGCAGCCTTGATGCTTGGAGAACACGGCAGTATGATTATTATCAGAGGGTTTTGAATGGAATATTGTGAGATAATTTGACATTGTTGATATATTGGTTGTTCCATTTTGGTCAAAGCTTGCACGGTGAACGCTCGTCAGTTAGCATTACATTTAGAGGTCACTAGTGGGAATGGTTGGTTCGTTATTAAATGACTTATGTTTTTGAGGGAGGGAAGGAAGGACTAATAGGTGGTGGGATGCTGCCTCATTTTCTCCTGGTACAATGAAGATCCAACTTGTCAAAAACCAGGTTTAAATATACAGAAGCCTGATCTTTTTTATTTTCCCCTTCGTTCCATGTTAATGGAGCTCTGCTGCTTGGAGAAGTTGCATTAGCCTCCTAAATGCTGATAATGCAGTGTACAGTGATTTTTAGTGTGACGGATCAAATTTGAATTGGATGTCGAGATGGGCTCTGGGTAAACCGACTGATTCATCTACAGTCTTGTGGTGTGCTGAAAGTGTTGAACAGATACTGACCTTGTACAATTTGAAAGACCGTATGAAGCGGATCATGGGCAGACCATCGGTGTTGGCCAACTGCTCTCGCTGTAATTTATTCTTGATCTCAGCTGTTCAATGGTGGCTATCTTCCCAGAGTTGATTCTTCAATACTTTACTTGGAGAATCGTGACCAAAATTCTTCAATGATGTTTGATTGTAACCTGTGTAATTGACATTTTCTTGGTGAAATTTGTTTCACCTTCATATCTGTAATGTAAAATTAGTAAGGTTTGATGACATCGTTTCTGGATCACAGTTTTACTTTTCCTGTGAATTGATAGTTATGTGCATTGCAGCCCTCTCCCCTTCCATTTCAAAATGACTTTCAAGGCAAACATGAGGCAAAATTCGGTTTATAATTGGACCCAAGTGAAAAAGCTTATTAAGGCAAAATTTAAAAACACTGAAATTGATTGAAATACAAAGGAGGTTAAGTGTTCATTCTAATGCAATCTTTGAGAGATAAAATACTGGTTTTTTACAGAGAAAAAAAAAAGGGTTTTGTAGAGAAAATGGGTTATACTCGTTTATCTTATACTCGTTTATTCTTGTGTTTTATAAAATTTTCTATGTTACCAATATAAATAGTTCTGACCTAAGAAAAAAATAAATGTTCATTTTTTTTTTTACAATAAATAATATATACAGTTCTAAACACTTAAATTACCAACTGTAAGATCTAAAATTGTTGGGTAAAGTTTAAAACTTAAATATATGGGTTATGCTTTTGGTAAGGATATAAAAAGATATATCATTCACTAAAGCTACATTTAACACTATTCATCCCTTTAAAATAAGAACATTCAACACTTTTCCTTATTTAGAAAAAAAAAAAACTTTTCCTTGGATGATCATACATTAAGAAAATTTTGGGTAATAAGTTACTGAAGAACCTACGTCTAGTTTAGTGGAAGAGGTTAGGCAAGACTCTGGTGAAGTGGTGAACCAAAATTTGAATCACAGTTGATAGAAATGTTCACCTTCAGTGTGTGGAACCCGTTCGTTCAAAATCATATGGTTAATTTTTTTTATTTAAATACAGTGAACTTGAATTATAACCGTTCGATCTTTTGATTGAGCGACTACTAACGTTCCAAATATCTGAATGTATGGATGACCGACATCAAGGTTCCAAGTCCATCAATGTTAGACAATGCTCTTGTAAATAAATTTATCGATTTGTATCCTCAGTGAATATTGTAAAGTGGATTAAAAAAAATCATATATTTGATCTAAAACTTTGATTAAAAACATTTAACTTTTTGATCCCTTGCTCTTCGTTGCTACGAAGGGTGTAACTTTCAAAGTCGTTTTGGTTAGTTATATACACCAGGGATCTGGTTGAATAACCAATTTAATTAAGCATAAGTAATATAAACACTTATCATATAGATACTTATCTATAAAATTATTTCTGTAACAAAAAATAAAATAAAGTTAAATCATTTATTTATATATATTATAATTGTTTTCATAAGCTAAAAACAACTTATAAATGAGCCATACGATGTTTTTGTAATCAACATCGTAAACTAATAAATTGTTTTCATAAGCTCAAACTTTTATTGCCCATAGTCTATACTATATATAAATAGAAAACATTGTTTTGGGCTGCCTTTTTCAATTCCAATTATACTCACTCCTAGACAAATTTGCATATGAAAATGATATATTTTTGTTGTCATTCAAGATTAAAAATGATAAGAATATATCTTATAATTGTTATATTGTTTTTTTTTAGAAATATTTGTTTGTTATATTGTTGGTGTCATTCACCAACAATATAAGCACTGACAAAAAAGACAAGCATATACCGACGCTACCTATGTTCGTGGTTCACATTTGGGGCGTTCCACGGCGGCGGCGGCTGGTCTAGGTTCTTATGGGTGGATGGGTCGTGTTTCTGGTAAGGGTTCCATTCATATTTGGGTCTGCTAATCCTTTTGAGTTTGTGTTGAAACGTGATTGATTGTTGTTCTGCTCGAATTCATTGGGATGATTCTCCAACGGACTGTCTTGGTAACTAGAGATTTGTTGGAATGCTTCTATTCGACAATGGATGGTTTGGATCGAAAGGGCGATTAAGGCTTGATGCTGCTTTGCAGGGAGTTTATGGAACTTGAATTGTTTTTGCGTTGACAGACGATTCATATGCCAACTTAGATGTTCCAAACACCTACTCATTACTCTATTCTGGATAGTGTTTGTTTTGGGTTTCGTATCCTAGTCATCCCTTTGTTTGACACGGGATTGTGTGAACTCGAAAGAGTTGCTAAAGCTTGATGTCGTTGTTGTAAGGAATTGATGGTACGTGATCCGTGTTTTTGTTGGCGGTCGGTTCATTCATCAAATTATAGACCTACCTGATATTGATTAGGGTTGGATCCACTGTGGTGTTCTTTTTTTTGTGCATTACCTGTTAGGGTTGGTTCCCATGGATTAACTGGGTCAGGTTTTATGTCCCTTAATTTTTATGTAATTTCCTTTTTTTTTTTTAATAATAATATACAAGAACAATTGGCGAAAGATTAAAGTAGGATACCAACTTAGTTGGATGGCCCTTTATTATTTTTGATGTCATTCTGTTACCAAAAATAAAAAAATATTGTTCATGTTATTTGAAAAAATAATTATAATTTATTTTTTTTAATAACAAGATAAATACAGTTTGTTATAATATAAAAGTGTAAAAAAATTATATATAAATTTAAATCAAAATCAAAATTAAAATTAAAATCAAAATTTTTTAAAAATTATTATTCGTAATTTACTCCGTCTGAAGACCAATGATAAAATAAAAAACTTCCCTTAAAAAAATAATAAAAAAAGTCTAAAAAATCAAAATATAAAATAAAACCCTATATAAGCGAGAAACCCCACACTCCTTCCTTCACTCTTTACATTCTTAGAAACGATTTCCGATTTATGTTTTCGCTCTCTTCGATTGAAATCATTCGATCTCCGATTTAGGGTTTGCCGATGACTCTATACCTTCTCAAAAGTGCATCATCGTTTTCTTCCGTTCGCCACCGTTTTTGCTTTATGAACCTTGGCAGACTTTGGTGTTCTTTCAAAATCATCTTTCGTCATTGGACTTGATCAATTTTCAAATTTAGGGTTTTCGTTTTTCTCTCTTAAAAATCTCTCTTTCATTTCATTCTTATTTTTTCTCTTTCGCTCTTATAGTAACGCACTTGATTCACTCATTCTGAAGTTATATTAATCGTTTTCTGTGATACGAGGTTGTTTGTTCGCTACGACAACAAACAACCTCATTGGTGATTTGATTCAATAATTGTTGAATTTTGTGATTGAATTTGATGGCTATACCGAAATTGATACCTGGATTTCGATTCTCTCCAACGGGAGTTGAATTGATTAAATACTTTCTTAAGAGGAAAGTGTTGGGAAAAAAGTTTCATAATGATGTCATTGCTGAACTTGACATATACAAATACGCTCCTTGGGATCTCCCAGGTAGTTTTTATCACCAATTTAGTATAGTGTTTTTTCCATGTGTGTTCATGTGTTTGGTTTGATTAAGTTTCTGTTTTTTGTTTGTTTGTTTTTCAGAATTATCTTATCTCCAAAACGGGGATTTGGAGTGGTACTTTTTCTGTCCGATTGAAAAGAAGTATCGAAGTGGGCCAAGGATGAAAAGAGCTACGGAAATTGGGTTTTGGAAAGCTACTGGTCAAGATAGAGCTGTTCAACAGAATAATCAAACTGTGGGGATGATTAAAACCCTAATATTTCACACTGGAAAATCACCTCGTGGTGATCGAACCAATTGGGTTATGCATGAGTATAGGCTTGAAGATAAGGACTTGGCTGACAAACAAATTGTTCAGGTAGTCATTTCTTTCTTAGTTGTTTTGTATGAGCTTTATATGGAGATATATGTGTATCAGTTGCCGCATATTGAAGTGGTGAATATGTGGCAGATTCGTAATTGTGCCTTTGTCTGTAAATGCATATAACATACCTTTTACTTGTAGTCTTGATACCATTGGCATATATTCCTCCTTTTCAATGTAACAATAAGACCGGAATATGCTTTTGATGCTCAAATTTACATTTGTATTCATGTCTCCACCTATTGTGTCACTAATGACATTAAAGGACACAACTTCTTTAAATGCCAGGCAGCGGCTAAGCTAGAGTAATTTTTATGAGGGGCCAATTACAAAGATTTTTTTAGGCAAAGAAAATTATCTATTTAAAAATTTTATAGATTAAATTTAAGGGTTAAATATGTTTAATCTCTATAAACTTAGGCTTCAAGGAGACAAATATATTCATAATTGAATATTTGCTAAATAGACTAACAGTTTATTTTTCAACGCCAACAAATAAGCTATTTGTATTAAACTATCGTTCATTTTGTTTGGCTATTCAAAACTTTTACTGTTAAAAATGCTTTCACTGTAGTTGTAGAGACCGAAATGTCAAAATATAAGACAAATAAGTTTATTATTCAAGTAATTATTTTTTAACCTTTTAATTTATGCTAAGTTTTTACAAATAAATTTGTTTGAGGTAGCTAGCTATATTAATATACTAAGTTATTCAATATAAATAAAAAATTTGGGGTAGCCAAAGCTACCCCTTACCTGTAAAAGGATTCGCCCCTGATGCCAGGGTTATCCTTCAAAGGGTGAAATGTGGAGTTTTAACTTCTAATAATTGATTGCAGTTTAGTTCATGATAGTTTTGCATGAAGGATAATCCTTGAAATAGAGTTATGTTATTTCTTTAGTTATATCTAATCACTGGTTTTACCTTACCTTATAAAGCACATTTTTTACTTTCGAATAGTTGAACCCTTGAAATAGAATTATGTTATTTCATGTTTTGACTAACACCCAAAATGAGATTTGCTGTTTTAACACGACAAAGTTGGTATCCCTTCTCGCTTTCTTTTAATTTTTTGAGAATTTTTCCATCATATTCTCGTTGTGAATATGTTTTTAACAAGTTCTCTTGGTATGACAGGATTCCTACGTGATCTGTAAGGTATTTCAAAAAGAGGGTCCTGGTCCTAGAAATGGGGCGCAATATGGGAGACCATTTAATGAGGAAGACTGGAGTGATGATGAAGTAGGAATACCTTTTGCTGAATCGGCTGCACTAGTTCCCAGTTTGCCTGTGACATCTAATTGTTCTGTTCTAAATGATCAGAATCTCCAAACTAGTGAATATATTGGTTCAATATCCATGCCGTGTCAATCAGAATTAGTGCCTTCTCCGGACCGAACAAATTCATGTCAAACAGGATTGACACCTTCTCCTGACCCTGCAAATCCATGTCAAACAGGATTGAAGCCTTATCCAGACCCTGTGAATTCTTGTCAAACAGGAGGATTTATGCCGTCTCCCAACCCAGCAAATTCATGTCAAACAGGATTGACGCCTTCTCCTGACCCTTCAAATTCTTGTCAAACAGGATTTATGCCTTATCCAGACCCTGTGAATTCTTGTCAAACAGGATTTATGCCTGCTTCCGACCCTGCAAATTCATGTCAAACAGAATTTATGCCTTATCCAGACCCTGTGAATTCTTGTCAAACAGGATTTATGCCTGCTTCCGACCCTGCAAATTCATGTCAAACAGAATTTATGCTGTCCCCTGACCTTGCGAGTTCATGTGAAATAGGATTGATGCCTTTGCCCGACCCTGCAAATGATTCATATCCAGACAATCAAGCTGTTAATAATGATGATGACGATATTCTAGCAATGCTTGATATTTTCAAAGACAACAGTGTATTGCCTGCACCCGACCCTGCAAATGATTCATATCCAGACAATCAAGCTGTTAATAATGATGATGATGATATTCTAGCAATGCTTGATATTTTTGAAGAGAATGGTGTATTGCCTGAAGTATGTTAATCTGTTTTTTCTTCCTTCTACTTATGTTTTTCTGGGAACAGTGAAGTTTTTTTTTTTTTTTTTCTGGTTTTAGTGTTCTCTATATTTGTAGACTTGTTGTTTTATCTATCCCCTGCAGTTTGCATTGTCTCCTCATAATGTTAATGCCATTTTACTAAATCATAGGGATTTATATAGTCCTTGATTTCTTGAAGGATAACTGAGTGTTGACATTATTATTGGTGTCAGGAAAACATTGCTGAAGGTGCACTTTTAACTGACTTTTTTGATGGCTTGGAAGACGTGGATTGCTCGGCTGAATTGGGATCTGTTGGCCAGAATGCGGACTTTAGCACATACGGACTGGCTTCTACGGGCAATGTTGTGGGGCATGACGACTTCGATTTCATGGAGTTGATTGTTCTAGACTCTGATACGTTCTGGCAGACCCAACCTGAAAGTTGGAGTCGAAATAAATAAATTTATGGGTCTTTCGGCGTGATATTTTCAGAGAGCACTATTGCTGTTGTGCTAGCTAGGAGGTGATTCAGTCGTTGGCTCTTTTGGAGAAAGACTCATTGTTTGAATTGGGTTGACTTTATATATATTTAGTACCTAATAAATAATAACTAGTACCTAATAAATAATAACTGAAGTATTATCGTGACTTTAGACTTGTGTTGCTTTGCCTTTGATAATTGTCTGAGAAAATTGTGAATAAACACGCTCTTGGTGGTTCACGTTAACATTATCAAAATCAATGTTTTTTTTTTTACAAGATCAACATCAATGATTTATAATCAAATGTTTGTTACATTCCTATTACTATTGGGTGTTTTGCATGCATGTTGTCCCTTTAGAACCTTGTTTGGACAATTTGTTTATCTTAATGTTTTATTCTATAGTATCTTGAAATGATGTCATTTTTGGAGGTTCAAGAAAATACCAAAATAAATATTTTGTTGATAAATTAACCGTGTTTTTCCTTATTTAAATTCAGGTAAAAGTTGGATAGTTAACGCAGGCATATTTAAACTTTGTAAATTCAATATGATAGCTAAACCTATACAGTTGCAGGCATATTTAAATTCAATATGATAGCTAAACATGTAGGGTGTATGTAAATTGGTTGATACTATAACAAGTTTTTGGTCGTATAAGTCAATTTTACTTTTAGTCCTTGTAAAAAAGCAGACCTGTTTTGATCCTATAAATTTTTCAACACATACCTTTAGTTTTTGAAAAATTAAATTTAGGTCTAAATTTTCAATATTGTTATATTGAAATTTTGGTGTCTAAAAAATTTGTATTTAATTCATTACAGGTTAAGAATATAGTTTTTTTTATAATGTTCTTAACGTGTTTGGGAAAAATCATTTAAAATAGGTGTGTTGGCAAACATTAATACTAATGGTTTGTCAAGGGCCTTAGTGAGAGTAAGTGTTAACTGCCAGATACCTAACTACCTACTTGATAATAAGTGTGCATAATTAGAGACCTTAATAATCATTTTAATGTTTTATATTTGTTTATTCTATATGCTTAGAACAACTTAATTGAGCAAGATGACCCAATTCTTGATGAATGAGCAACACTTTGTTGGGACGAGATTGCACCAACACCCATCATCATGTGATTCGATTTTGATGTTCAATAGAAGATTTGATTTTAAACAAAAGAGGAAATTAGATGAGATTTAGGGATTTGGAGATTAAATTTGGGATTTAGGGATTTGAGATTCAATTCGGGGATATTGATTTTCGATGCAGGGACCAAAGTGACCATTTTCTACTTTCACTTTAGTCTATGTGACATCTCATACACTTTCTCAACACAACATTTGCACCTCGTCGATTAACAGAAGTTTTTAACATCAAAAACTAAACTGACAACAGAAGTGCACATCCATGGACTACTTTGTATTTAATATTGAGCAAGAGACCTTTGTTAAAGTGACTATTTACTCATTTTTTTATATTCAAATTTAAATATATTTGAGTGATTTTTGAATTAAGTCACAATCATAACATATAGATTTTTCTGTGTAAAAATACAAATGTTTTATTATTCATTATAATTTATTTTAGTTTAAATGTAGATAAGATATACAAGTACTCTGGTACCCTACAATGATGATGAATATTGAAGTAATTATCCACGAGAGGACAAGTTTGAGTAATAATGTTTTTGTGAGTACTGACCTACTGACCTGCTCATTGCAATCTAATTCTTTAGCTCCCAATCAAGGTAACTTATTTCACAATCCTCATGCATTGGCTATTTAGTACACATTTTTGTCCAAAATTTCTACTATCCAACTTTCTCCTAATTTAGAGCTGTGTAATTTTTTAGTAATGGGACAATGACTTCATCAACAATTTGGTTAATTTAAGTACATAGGTTATATTCAACAACTTGGATAATTTTTTTAACGAATGATTAACAAATACTTGTTGTGTTCCTTTTTAATTGTCGTTTTGAAATAGTAACATCAAATTAAGGAAGTGGATTATTGCATTTTTATTATTCTTATCATACCCTCGTTTAATCCACCAATAAATTTTTATTTTTTTCACAAAATTTCTTCTTTTAAATAAATTTAATGTATTATCTTTCTCTTAATCAGTAGTTAGTTACTCTCTCTTTCTCCATTTTTTTTGCACACACTTTATCTCTATTCCATAACAAACAATTATAAAAAAAAAATGAAAATTTTAACTTTCTTTCAACTCCTTGGTTTCAACCAATACTAGATTCATAGCATGTGACATAAATTTAAATGTTAAAGAAAACAAAAAACAGACTTTGTTTTTTTTTTAAAAAAACTTTGTTTAAAAAAACAAGCTTTAGTTTTTCAAATACATAGCATTTTAAAAAAAGCAAACTTTAGTTTTTCGTATACCTAACATAAATTAGTTTTATCGTAAAAGACAAGAGTAATTGAGAAATGGTATAATTAACAAATCATACACTTAAAATACCAAACGATAATTAAATAGGAACATTAAATCCGTAGTCAAACGACAGTTAAAAAGAAACGGAGGGAGTATATGTTTAACAAGATATCACATATTATTAATCATTCACTGAACCTAGGAGTGGGAACATGCCAGACCGCTCGACATGGGTCTACAACCTAGCCTATTTAAAGCCTAGTTCAGTCCAGTTCATTTAATAAAAAGGTCAGACTCAAGTTTTTCTAAGCTTATTTACTTAAATATACCATATTAAAGCTTACAGAAAAGCCTATTAAGCTCGTCAAGTCAGCCTATTAAGTATTTTTTATATATAATATACTTTTCATTATTGATATTGTTGAAGTTTTTTTCTTCATAAACTCAAACCTTCGTATGATTTGGTTATTTAGTTGTAGATATATTGGTGTGATTAAACCTTCGTAAGATTTCTTTATTTAGTAGTAGACTTATTCGTGTGCTTTAGATCTTCATAAGTTTTGACCTATTTAATAGCAGGCTTACAAGTATTGTTAGACCTTAGTGTAAAATAGACTTTTAAATAGGTTTTCAAGCTTCACCAGACATTTAAAAAGGTCAAACTAGACCTTGAAAACGAGCCTATGACGAGTAATAGATTAGACTCAGACCTATAATTTTTGAAGTGGGCTAGCCTTAGGCCTTACAAAACACATCTCGATCTAGCCTATTTCCACCCCTAACTGAACCTCGATTAATCGAAAGTTTTAATAATTTTACATGTTTTACGAGAGGAAAATAATTTTAAATGTTATTAACCATAATTTTAAAACAACCAATATTTTCATTCAAAAAATTGAAATTAATTATTGTGTTAATAGGGACGATGTTTGGATAGTGTCATAACGGGGTTAAAATCCTCTCTGTTTATAAAAATAAATGGAAGATGCAATTTGGAGAGAAATAGACACAAAAAATAAGATGTGAGTTCCATTATTAAATGGGTCCCACTATTATTAATTATTTTTTACTTTTTATGTGTCATTATCTCCCTAAAGAGAAATGTTAACAACACACCTTCTAACACACACTTTTCAACACACTCCATTTGATTGGTTAAAATACATACGAGACCCACCAAATCCATATGGGACCCACATAATTTGATGAGACCCATGTGAATTTTAACAAATCAAAGAGAGTGTGTTGAAAAATGTATGATAGAAGGTGTGTTGTTAGCATTCCTCTCTTCCTAAATAGAGGAAATAGAGAGGAAAATAAATGGAGAGAATCTTGACCCGTTATAACGGGGGTGGAAGTAGTAGCTTCCCCAATCAAACATCAATCATCAATGAATTGATTCGATGCCCTCTCGGTCTAGTAGAGATCTAGAAATCAATTGAAATAAAATACAATAAAATAAAGATAACAAAGAAAGTTTGAGAGACATACGCACAAGCATGCACTTGATGTGACATTAATTACCACTATAAAATCACAATGGACCCCAATAGAATATTATCATGTTATGACAGAAGTGCTTCATGGTCCTCTTCTTGGTGCAGATTCAACAAAACCATGCATACATTCGGTGATTGCGTAAACGATTAAAGTTAGCTTTTAAAAATATTATCTTTAATATAGTTTTAAAGTATGTAAACATAACTATTAGTCTATAATTTTTTTTTAAAAAAACTATTAGTTTATAAAGTATATGAAATTCGTTTTCTTTTTCCTTTCCTTTTTGACAATGAAAACCGTTATTTTCATTTTCAACGTACATGAAAATCTTGTTCCTGTTTTTTCTTACGAAGAAGTCAAAATAACATATCGAATTTGTGACATATTGTTATGTAATTATATTTTTTTTTAGGGAATATTGTTATGTTAATATGTGGTCTTAATTATAGACTAAAATGATAAGTTTTATCCTTAAAAAAAAATGATAAGTTTTATATCATTTAGAAACTAGTATTTATTAGTTTTATATTTATAAGAACTAGAAGCAATCCATAATGATTGTACCAAAAAAAAAAAAAAAAAAAATACATA
>Ga0228711_1002381_pt1 | contig 28853 bp, 12 predicted proteins | sample MedpolnodulmetaG_2_FD_177996 | JGI IMG/M metagenome (GOLD analysis project Ga0228711, IMG submission 177996) | Root nodule microbial communities from Medicago polymorpha collected in Santa Monica, California, United States - brown nodules | ecosystem: Host-associated > Plants > Roots > Nodule... | reverse complement strand
TATTATGCAGATGCTATAACATATAAAAATTTGAGTTAGTTTCGGCTGCTTTCGTTTTTGTTACACTTTACACAATTTCTGAAACCTGATATGTTTATATCACCAGTTACAAAATTATTAGTATTTTTGGGTGTTGTATTTGACTTGATATTGTACTCTATTGACTGGTTTATTTGACATGCCACATTACTTTTAGAGGAAACTCCAACTTAAATTGAAGTAAATTTATAATTTTTTTTTTGCAAGATTGTAAATTTGAACTTAAAAACTTCTTCTTTTTACCCAATTAAACTTAATACATGCTATACGATTTTCTGATGCTTGATAATATGTTTTAGTCCTTTTTAATAAAAATTGTCACAGCATTGTTATTTTGTGTATTAATTTTTTACGAAACAAGTTAACTTTTTGAATATAGACTTAAATGAATGGTTAAGATATTTTTAAAAGTTTATGAATCATCTAGCAACACTTAGGAAGTAAATTGAGTGTTTGTTCTAACTTTCTTAATGTTGATGTTTATGCAATCTATACGGAGAGTGATACTTTGTGAATGGGCTATTGCTAACTTGCTTGATGTTGAGATTTATGCAAACTATACATAGCCTCCCAACCTTCACAATCATTGCGATTTCTAGGCAGACCTCAAAATTTTCATTCTACCAAGAGAATATGATGTGCTCATTGCTTTATTAACAGCAAAGTTGAGCTGCTGCAAATTGAAGAAATTGAAACTCATCTTGCCTAAGAAACTTGATTAGAAAAGCAGAAACAGAATAACACAACTGAATAGTCACAAGTAATCTTAACACCTTTCAAAACATCTTATTCACAATCGGAGTTTGATATCACAAGTAACTCTGAATGACTTCATAGGCTGTAGGTTGTGCGCCATGAAATTCAACACATGAATTTTTTTGAGGCCAGATCACATTTTTGTTGGCGCCGGTTCTATCAAATCTCATTTCCTATCAGCCCTAAAAACTAAGCAGTCATGTTCCCCCAACGACCAAGAATAGTTGGTGTCAGTAAATTTGCTGGAGATAGTTCTTGCTATTTTGAATTCCATATTAGATGATAGTTATTTTCATTAGCCTTTTTACTTTCCTTTATGTTTGTTAAGTTAGTTAGTAAAGCAGTCATGTTTGTTACGCTACTGCACCTCCAGTTTAGTTGTTAACCTTCTCGTTGGGTCCTCCTTGTATATAAACCTTTCTCTTCTTCATTAATAATCATTCAAGTATTTATTCAATGTCAATTTATTCATCTCTGGTATCACATCAGTAGCAAAAGCAAAAGACTGTTGAATTACCCTGAACATTTTTTTTTCTTCACAATCTTTCCTGTTACTTTTCTTCTTTCCGCAATGGTCGATCTTGTTGATTCTTCTAGCCAAACCAACAATAACAACCACATTTTCATTGATGATCCTATCAACAATGATACTTCTAGAACTCCAAAAGATCTAGGCAGGGATGGGAATACGCCAGACTTATTTTTAAACAGAGATGGTTTAGATTTCTTTAAAAGTCTATTTAGTTAAAAAAAGATTAAAACTACATGACATGAAAAAGCCTGTTAGGCCCACCAAGGCGGCCTAATAAGTAAATATGACTAATTTTTTTATTTTTATTATCACTATTATATTAGGTTTTGTATTCTGGATTAAATTCTAACTTCTTACGTAATTTAAGTTTATTAACCTACATTTATTTTTTTGCATATTTAAATTAGAATTGAAATATGATATTATATATAGTCATATTTTCTAAAATGTCATGTTAAATATTTTCAAGGTAAAAATAAAGGTATGTTTCAACAAGGACATGGTCATGACAGAGAAAGAGTATTCACCAATATAACAATGGTAACAACAAGGCATGCAGTTTGTGCGTGAAAATAGGCCATACTGTAGAGTCCTGGTACTTCAAACATAGATTTCCTATAGGCGTAAAATTCCGTGACGAACAAACCTCCATCAACAATATAGAAGGAGAAACATCAGATGACAGTGCTGTTTTCTCAACACATAATGACATCAATTCTGCTCCTGCATCCAACTCTTCAAGTTTCACAATCTCTATAACCCCACACTTCTAGTACAAGGCAGGCCCGGTGTTCTAGAGATGTCTGTCGGGCACATGTCAAACACTTACCAAAATAATAAATACATCTTTGAATTATGTTATTTTCCCAAATCATTATCGATGTCGACATGTTTGGTGCATGCCCGGTGTCCATGCTTCAAAGTTCACAATCACTTCTGATATGTACAAGAAATTGCTGGTTCCACTGAATCAAAAGGAAGATGCTGGAGTCTCACGCAACTAAGGTAATGGAGAGGTGAATCATATCAGTACCTCAATCAATTAAAATGTGAATCACAATCAAGGTATCTCTTTTTCTTCTATTGATTGAATTATTGATATTGATATTGGTCCAACTGACCTTGTTTGCCATTCCTTATAAAACTCTCATTCATACCATACATTAACCTGTCATTCCTTGTATCACTTCTCGTCATTCTGGTACTATTATATTTTTCACTGATTTTCCTCTTCGTGGTGTTTTATACACAACACATTTTGAATTTATTTTGATTTCTGCCTTTAGACTTGCTTATTCACCGCATTGCAAATTTATTTTTGATCAAATTCATGTTTTATTCAGGATCAACATTTCTAAAAGATGATTGTTCATGCTAAGGCCAAACATTATTTGTAATTCTTGGATCAAACAAATAGTCGCATTTTAGATTTTAGCGGCACTTAAAATTCTTTTTTGTTATAAAGCTGTATCTTCTGATTTGATCATTCCCACTATAGATTAAGCCATCCCTCTGCTACAGCTTTACAACACGTTAACCAAATCCCTTTTGTTACCTTTTCGCCATAGAGCATTTGTGATAGTTGTCATTTTTCTAAACAACATACACTTTCCTTTTCCTACAAGTCATATTAAAATTGCTCCTATTTTTTAATTAATCATCATGGACATTTGGGAATGGGGTCCCAATGTCCATCCCATTTGTCTATGGCCACAAGTTTTTTTTTTTTTACCATTATAGATGACTACTAAAGGCACACTTGGTTGTTCTTGATGAAATCGAAATCCGTAACCCAATGGCTACTAATCAGTTATATAAAGCTGGCAGAAATTTGGTTTGGTAACAGAGTCAAATCAGACAAAATGTGTGCTATGTATATGTGGTGCAGGTGATGATCTAGAAACTGTTTGGAAAATTTCCTTATAAGAAACACTTATCAAACTTTCTCATTTAGCTTATTTAAATTTAATTTTAAAAGCTCAATCCTAACTTTATATTGTTAGGCCTTATTGTAAGTGACTGTTATTATACAGAGAAACTGTTATTGAAGGGTACCATTTGTATGAAAAGGTATACGAAACACAAGTAGAACTACCAACAACAACAGCAGGAAACCACAAACTTGACCATACATTAAGAAAACCAAAGAACTTGAATATATTATTATCCACGAAACCTTGCTTGCAGTATGCGAAGCATCAAGTTTGTAGAACATCTTCAGCTTTGAGCATCTTCTTCTTCTTGGTAATCATCACCATCTTCATCAACCGGGGCATCCTGGTATTGTTGATATTCAGCAACAAGATCATTCATATTGCTTTCGGCTTCAGTAAATTCCATCTCATCCATTCCTTCTCCGGTATACCAATGCAAGAATGCTTTCCTTCTGAACATGGCAGAGAACTGTTCACTCACTCTCCTAAACATCTCCTGTATAGATGTCGAATTACCAACAAAAGTCGAAGCCATCGAAAGGCCTCTAGGTGGGACATCACAGACACTGGACTTCACATTATTGGGAATCCACTCAACGAAGTAAGAAGAATTTTTGTTCTGCACATTCATTACCTGTTCATCCACTTCTTTTGTGCTCATTTTCCCTCTGAACACCGCTGAGGCTGTTAAATAACGGCCGTGGCGTGGATCCGCCGCACACATCATGTTCTTGGCATCCCACATCTGTTGTGTAAGTTCTGGCACAGTAAGTGCACGGTAGTTCTGCGATCCTCGAGATGTCAGGGGAGCGAAACCCACCATGAAGAAGTGAAGGCGTGGAAATGGGATCAAGTTCACTGCTAGCTTCCGCAGGTCTGAATTTAGCTGACCCGGGAATCTTAAGCAACAAGTCACTCCACTCATAGTTGCTGATATCAAATGATTCAAATCTCCAACTGGAAAAAATTAATTTGGTAAATCATATTCAAGAATAAAAGAGTTCATGTATAATACAACATGAGGTGCTCATTTAATTATACTACATGCGATCAATTGCCATATAAATTAAAATATATGTATGCTATACTATACGTTATAATTACTTACAGCTTGGTGTAGTGAGTTTGAGGGTCCTGAAGCATATGTCATAGAGTGCTTCATTATCAAGGACCATACACTCATCGGCATTCTCCACCAATTGGTGAACAGAAAGTGTTGCATTGTAAGGCTCAACAACTGTGTCTGACACCTTTGGAGATGGAAAGACAGAGAAAGTGAGCATCATTCGATCAGGGTATTCTTCTCTGATCTTTGAAATGAGTAGAGTTCCCATTCCAGAACCTGTTCCTCCTCCCAAGGAGTGGCACACTTGAAATCCTATATTTATCAATCACAATAACCAACATCTTTAAATAAATTCTGCATATTCTTTTAAATTTTAATAAAACTTTATAGTATTGTGTTTATCCCGTGATGTTTGATTACCTTGCAAGCAATCACAATTCTCAACCTCCTTCCTTACAACATCAAGAACAAAGTCAATGAGCTCGGCACCCTCAGTGTAATGACCCTTGGCGAAATTGTTTCCGGCACCAGACTGTCCGAATACAAAGTTGTCTGGTCGGAAAATCTGCCCATAAGGGCCGGTCCGGACAGCGTCCATGGTGCCAGGCTCAAGGTCCATCAACACTGCCCGGGGAACATAACGACCGTTAGATCCCTCATTGTAATAAACATTGACTCTTTCGAGTTGTTGAAGTTTGGAGTTCCCTATATATTGTCCTATGGGGTCAATCCCGTGCTCATCGCATACCGCTTCCCAGAACTTTGTTCCTATTTGGTTTCCACACTGTCCTCCTTGAATGTGAAGAATCTCACGCATTTTCAACACTATTAATCAGCTAACTAACTTAGCAGAGGCAAAATGGAAACCAAACTGATTTTTCAACTGTCAAATTCTCTCCCTCTACCAGGGCTTGGACTTGGAAGAAGCAAAGGTTGGTTTGGCTGCATATATTTATAGTGAAGGGTGGATCAAGTGAATGTGTAAATGGAAGGGTGAGGATGAGATCACACGGTGGAGGATTGCTGAGAGATGGAAGGAATCAAAAGTTTAAGTTGAATGAATCAATGATTGCCACATGTAGGCTGTTGCTTGCAACACCGCCGGCCTTTTCAACATCGCTAAAAATGTCCACTTCTCATCATTTTATTTTATTTTATTTAGTACCAATAGTAAGGAATAAGGAATTGTATGGTATGTGCAAATACCACTGAAGCTACTTGATAGTAAGTTATTTAAGTTTATTTATATAATAACATCAGCATTTTTTTTTTGTCTGTTTATTTATTTATATAATAGGATCAGCATCTCTTTTGACAATATCAAGGGTGATGCCACTTGGGAGGCTTAAACGACGTTCCTCTTGTCCATTCATTCCAAGGTGACTACAACGGAAAAATTGTGATGGAAGAGTTAAAAGAAAGGGATGGAGAAAGGAAACTGGATTTGGGAATACATATCGTAGTCGTAGTCAACAAGAGTTAGGGGGAAAAACTTGAAATATAATATTCCACCTTCGGTTCCAGTAACTCACAATTCACAAACAAGGCCAGCAATGAATATATATAATAAAAGAACATCAACTATGTTTTCAATATGGAGGGCTGTGTAACTCAACTCGTTTGAGCTAATAGATAAGGAGTTACCAAGATAAGGAATTGCTGGTAGGGCTGTTGTTGTAACTCAACTAAGTCGTTTGAGCCGACTCTAATCTAACTATCCCATTAGAAAAAAGAAAGAAAAAAAAAACTCTGTTTTAGATATGGTTCAATAGAACTGATTTATTTGAACAGGCCTACCAAGATGAATAATGTTATCTACTCAACTAAAGGTTCATCAGGAAAATAATGATATCATTCATTCAATAATAATTCGAGAGACGAAGGAAGGAATCCTTCCTCGTAGGTATATTCACAATTAAAAAATGCCATAAATGATTTCTTGAAGGATTAGTACGCACGCACAAACACGAAGAAGACAAGGGGTGAAAAGATATCACTTATATACAACAACAACAACAATCAAGTTTTATCTCACTAATTAGAGTCGGCTACATGGATCAAACGACACCATAATGTTAAAAAACATATCACTTATATAAGTAGGTTAAATATATTATGTGAAGCCATTGCCTATGACAGGAAGGTAAGTTCTAATCTTCCCTTGAAAATGGTAAGATTGAAATTTGAGACAAGGATCTTGCTGATCCATGCAATTGGCACCTGCCCGACTGAAAGAAAATTTACCATTGAATTAGACCTGTTTGCAGAAATACCATGGATGCCTACAAAGTAGAAGAGATACTTTGAGAGCAATCATGCTTAAGTCAGGGATTTTTTGGTATGCGTGATGCCCGCCCTCCCACAATTTAACAAATACACATCCTGTCTCTAGCTGGGACATCAAAATTATGAGCATTTGCAATGTGACATCCGTCACAAAGTTCTTGTCTTATGCAACATATAGCTTCAATGAAGAGCATAAGCTTCAGTTATATTTTCCAAACCATTTCCTGCAAGATGTTGCAAATGCAGGTAGACATGTCCAGTTAGGACCGTGTTGCCATTTCTCATGAACTTGATCTGGGATAAAAATATCCATAATTTCTTGACAAAACAAAGCAGGTGTCATGCAGCATAAATGGCACATTTCACTCTCCAATAGCAACTACTCACCATGACCTCAGCTTGAATCAACAATGAGAATTATAAATGCATCAAAATCAAAGTATTACATCCGCAGCAAATAGAAGGTCACATATCCTTCCCTCTGTGGAAAGATTTTCCCGACAACCAATATTAGAATGTAGGTTCTTCTTTGCTTTCCTATGAAGTTCTGCTTCAGAATATCTGCCATTTCTTTCCAAACCAGTTACTAATATATTATAAGTTCCTGACGTAGGACAATTTCCTTTTTGACACATGATTTTGTAAATTTCAAGCGCCTTATTAACTCTTCTAGTAGAAAAGTAAATGCTAATTAAAGCAGTGTACGTAGCAACACACTTATGATTATCTGGTAATAAATTGAAAATCTTCAAGGCAATAGATGGCTGCCTAGCACAACCAAGCCTATATATTAAAAGCGAAGCCAGATAGATTCCAAGAGAGTGTCCAGCTCTAGTCATTTCCCCAACAATTTCCACCAGTTTTGAAAACATATTTGATCTGTTCAACAGTCCCACTAAGGAAAGATATCCTGTTCTCTCAATACTTATTCCCATTGTTACACTGTACTTGAAAGCCAACAACGCGCCATCAGGTCGACAACAATTACAATTTACCTCTATAATGGTTGAGATAACCTTACTATCTACAGATATTTTCTTATCTATCATCCCTTGAAGTAAGTGGTCAATAGCAACAGCATTTCTATTTCTCAAGAGAACCAATAAAAGCTCTTTATCTATATTAGAAGAAGAATCAGCAATGACTGTGTTGCTGTCATTTGCCTTCTCCTTAAAGCTACTATCCAAATAAAAGTGTGGATTGACTTGCCTCAGAAGGGTATCACTCTCACCAGCAATTTTTAAAGCTTCCATTGCTTTGACAAAAACACGGTAACGAAGAACAAGACGGTTTTCTTTCATATACCAAAGTATTTTGGTCATGAACACAGTCCCATCAACTTTAGAACACTTGTCGATTAGAATATTACATGCAGCTTTATCAGGTTCAACCCCAGCCTCTTGCATCTTTTCAAAAATCTCAAGAGCTTCTTTGAATTTTCCTAAAATCCACAAAAGCAAAAATTAAACTTTTGATAAACATAAGACTGAACAACTAAGGACAGGTGATAAGGGGTAGCAGTTAGAATTTTTTCAATTTAACCAAGCAAAAAGTGCACTGCATAAAAGCTATCATTCTGATCTGCTGAATTTTAAAAACCGAAGCAGTACGTTGTTTGCCTTATTAGTTGATTTAGATACAAAACGGAGCATCAGTAAAAGAAGCAACAAAAAAAAAATGATAGACTTGCACTGTGATAGACAATATAACAAACAGGTTGAAGGCAACACTAACCAGAGGCAATAAGATGGTCCATAAGAACTGTATAAGTGTAGCAATTTGGAACACAGCCATTGTGAAGCATCTCTTTGTAAATATCAGTAGCTTCCTTCACTCTGTGATTATCAAACAGAATCTTTATAAAAGCAGTATAAGAAACAAGAGTTGGATAGCAGCATCCTCCCTTTGATTTCATTTCATCCCACAATGCAATTGCTTCATCCACATTCCCAGAAGTCGAAAGCCAATGCATCATTGAAGTGTAAGTAACAGAATCAATCTTAATCCCTTTCTCCTGCATTTGATTGAAAACGTGTTTCATTGATGAAATTCTCCCTGCTTCACCGAAAATATCTAGCATGGTTGTGTAAGTGAATTGGTCGTGCTTAAACCCTTTGAGACGAGAAGCCCAGTTGAAAAATAACCAAGCTTTCTCCATTGGAGGGTGTGATTTGAGAACCTGATTGACAGTGTATGAGTCCCATTTGAAAGGGAGATTTTGAAGGTCTTGTTGAGCGGAATCCCAAGAAGAATACTTTAGGGTTTTGTAAATATTCCCAATTACGTTCCTCATGTACTCTCTGCTGCTGGGTACTCTCTGGGAATGAATGGTTTTTGAAGGAACGAAGAGGTTTTGGAGAAATCCATGAAGCTTTGAAACTCTTATTCTGCTCATATTTATTTTAATATCATCAAGCTAAGAAAACAAGAGAGAATCATAGAAATGCATGGAAAAATCCAGAGAATAACAACATGGAAGACGCTAAGCTTGTATAACACTGTACAAATGGCGATTGATTGCTGCTTTTAGATGTGTTGTGTTGAATTTGAAAGGAACAAAGGTAAATGCTAACTTTTTGCTCTTTAAACACAAGATAATAAATCAAATATTATAAAAATAGTTTATTGAAACGTATGTATTACATTTAAAAACGAATTTTTCTCTTCCTCCTGCACAAAACACTCGCCCTGCATCCATGCCAAAAATATCCCTGCATTAGTTAACTAACGCAAGTGTATAACTATGTGTTAGTTAACTAACGCTGCGTCACTTAACATGCGCATGTGTAAAACACTGCGTGCGTTAACCCACACACAGTGTTAACACATGCGTGAGTTAGCTCACGCCCAGTCTTTGCAGAAAACCAGAAGAGACAGAAACCTCTCTTTTCCCTAATTTTTTCAGTCCTTCTTTCATACATTCATTCATTCAATTGCAAGCATTTTTCATCATTCATTCAAGCAAGTCATAATTAAATTACGAAAAATAACGAAAAATGTCATGAAAGCGCCAAAAAGCGAAAATGTAATAAGATTACAACCAAATCCTTCAAAATGTCATAAAAAACCTAGAAAATATCATAAAACCCTACTCCCGTGGACTCATACTCCTCATCCGCGGAGCCGGCATCTGCTCCATCATGCTCCACTCGGACAGGATGCCCTGCATCAAACGCATAACCTCCTATGGATTATGAAACACAACAGGATGCCTCATTGCACCGTCCACTCTGGCTCTGATGTTGTTGATGATCTGGTATGGGTCGGGAGGATGTCTGGCCCACTGCTGCTCAACAAGAACCTCCTCGTAAGGAGGGACAGGACGAGGAGGGGCCTGAGTTGCGTAGTCAGGAATGGCCGCAGGGGGGTTCACAATAGGATGTGATACTCTAATGAACCATCTTATGTACCCCCTAGTATGAGCCCACAATTGGTTATCCGGAACCGGATGACCCCTCTGCTGATGGCTGAGGACATGTAGAGCAAACTCTGTGAAGGCTTGGGCCACGTCATCTGCCGCAAGAAGCTCAATATCTGTAGGAGGCTTGGGCCGTGTCTGGACATACCCGTACTGCTTAAGAACCCGCTCTGACAAGTGACGGACCATCCTGTCTCTGCCAGCCATGATTCATCCGGAGTACCAACATATGTCCTGAAAGGGCGTGATATGTCGTCGTCTCTCGTACGGCCTCCAGGTGACATGAGAATGGTCCAACGAATCAATGGCATCTCTGTAGTGTCCAGAATTAGAAAAGCCCCTTGGAGGTTTCCATTGAATCACAAGCGGGGCAACAGTAGGGTCGTAGTCCTCATCATCAATCCTCAAAATGATGTTCGAGAAGTGCGCCAAAGTCCATCCCTGCAAACACAAAGAAACAAATTTATATCAGCACAAGTATTATACAAACAACTATACATTTATGATCCAATAAGTAAAAAAGAAGAAAAACAAATATTACTACAAACAAGGTCATGTAACCACCACAGGAGGTCACAGATGAGCCGGAGGTAAGAGATAGTTGCTCATATAGGAAAACAAGTTTCATCCCACCCCATGACCAGCTGTCCAACTCGTCCATATCTTGCAGCGCAAGCAGCCACAACAGATTAATACAGGCCAACCTAACATGAGCACGCTCGTCTTGCTCCTCCTGTGTGTCAATCTCAAGCAGCTGATTACACCTATTCAAGAGCTCCTCGTAGCGCTTCTTCTGTACACCAAAACTGACGTGAGCAGCACCCTGTCTTGCCACCTCCTTAGTGGCAGCCTCCTCTGTAAAAAGTAGGTCCACCTGCATCATCTCTATCCCTTCCTCAATGGTTAACTCTCTATCAGGAAGGAGCCTCCTACTGACGGGGATGCCTAGGGGACACGCCACATCATCTAGTATGATGGTCATCTCCCCAACAGGTAGATGGAAGATGCTGGTCTCCTCATGTCATCTCTCTTGTACCCACTAGTCAAGAGGGGAGTAAGACTGGACATATTCACTTCTGACCAAAACCAGTCATTTTGTTCACCCGACTGAGAGATTGTCAGGTTTTTAAGGCTCAGCTTCTTCCCGTGTGAGATACCTTTCACCCTATGTTTTTTCCGAATCTGAAATACAAAAACAAAAACCAACAAACAACACCGTTAAATAAATAATAAGTAAACTAAACATTAAATATATTCTAACATTAAATAAGTAAAATAATAATTAGAATAAGTTGTATAAATAGTCCTTGAATTTGTTAATTCTGGCATTTTGCCCCTGCAAAATTTAATCATTTAAAATTTCGTCCCTCTCCCCACTTAATCACTGCCACATCACTGATTAGTTGACGTGTCACTTCTGATTGGTTAAATGAGTTGCGAAAAGACCATTATACCCCCAAGCTTCTTAAACAACCGTGAAAAGACCATTATACCCCTGTGTTCATCTTCTCAAAATCTTCCCTCCTTCACTTCTCAACAACACCATTTCTTCTTAAATCTTAAAATCTTTCTCCCAAAAGAACTTAAAAAAAAAACACACTTAACCATGAACAACAACAACTTTTTTTCTTTCCGAACTCAACATTATTCCTTCATCAAACAGAAGGGCCATCGACGGGAATAATAGTGTCTACGGAGTCGATAGCAGTGGTGGCATAGATTGTGTTGTCGGATCTGGACTGGATCTAGAATTTTCTAAATCTATGTATGTTGATTCTTCAAAACAGCAGCAAAAAGATGTATGGGGTTTTTGCAGCGATTGCTATGAAACTGCGAATTGAATTTTTGCGGCGATAATTGCTATGAAATTGTGAAATTGAAGCCTTTTCTTGTTCTTCTCTTTCTTTCCCTTTTTCTAAAACTGCGAAATTGTATGGGGTTTTGACAAATAGGTTTTGGCATATTTTTCACAACTGTGTCTTGGAGCTTCAAAAGAGGATATGGGGAAGAAAGGAATTGAGCTTCAAAATTGTGTTCTATGGAGAGTTATATTGAGGAAGATGAAGATTGGTGATATGGGGAAGAGACGGGGTTTCAAATTTGGAGCTATGGAGATGTGGAATGATGCGAGCAGTGTTGTTGTTGTTTCCACTGTGTATGGTCGAGTTTCAAGTGTGAAAGAAGAAAAAGAATGAAGCAGGGAGATTGATGATTTCTCATAGAAGAAAAAGAATGAATCAGGTTTGAAAGGGAAGCTTGAAGAAATTTAGAGGTTTTAAACTGAAAAGAAATTAAGTTGGATGAACATATGTTGGATATTTGTATGTTGGCTTCACTTTTGCCGAAAACAAATATTCAAGTGAGATGTTGGACACGATGTTCCAACATCCTGGCATGGTTCAGTGTGACCTGTACCTTGCCTTGATTTACGCACGCGTTTATTTATTTAAGGAATCCACGCCTTATTTCTTGTTGGTTAAGCTGCGTGTATTTAGTACAGAATCAGATCGTTTGTGATTTCCTGAAGGAATGCTATTGACTTAGGAAAGTTTGGAGGTGATCAGAATGTTCCTAAAGATGTGCCTATATTTTAAGACTTTCCTTATTTGGTTCTAGTTGATGTGAAACGGATCACCGTTTGTTTGTGAATTGTTTTGAAGCCCAACAAGACTATTTGACCCGTATTGCTTCAGTATTTATACAAGACTACAAGACCTAATTCAGTATTCAAGCCGTCATTTGAAGAATAGATCTTTTAGGGTTTTGAGTCTGTTATTTGTGAGCCTTTCGTGTATCATCTTGATGCATGCTTAGGAATGTGTTTGAGCTGTAATTTATTCACTACTCTAAAGCTTTTAAGCAAAGAGTTAGGTAGCTTGTGCACTACACCAAAGCTGTGAAGCACAGTTGTAGGTAGGTTGTTTTGAAGGTAACTTCATCTTTGATTGTGTCTGTAAACTAAGAATCACAGGGGCTGTGATTGTTTGTAGGGAGTGAGATGAGATCTCAGATCTAGGAGTTCCTAGGTTGAAGTCAATACGGGTAGGTCCTAGGTCTTTAGTGTAAACGAGGAGTTTGCTGAGAGCTACTGACGTTGCACCGAACTGGGTTAACAAACTCACTGTGCCATTTACTTTCCTGTCTGTTGTTTTTACTTTTATTTATTTACATATGTTAGCTTAATGTTCTGAACATCTTATTCAAATCTGTTTTCTGTGTAACTGGTGTTGGAACATCTCGTAGAACATCTTAAGACTAACGTGCCAGAATTTCAACATATTTGTTATGTTTTTTTTATGGTGTTTTCATTGTTGCTGAGTTTGGATAAATATCACATGGATGGTGATGGAAGATGAAGGTGAAGGGAGAGGAGTATGAAGAAAACAGATTAAGATTTTTCAAGAAGAAGATGGTCGTTTTGTCATTTCACATTTGTCTGATGAGTCTAAGGGTATTTTTGTCCATTTGCATCATCATTTGCAATTAACAGAGCCACGTCATCAAATTATTGACGTGGCAGTGATTAAGTGGGGAGAGGGACGAAAATTTAAATGATTAAATTTTGCATGGGCAAAATGCCAGGATTAACAAATTCAAGGACCAATTTTTAAATGACCCATATCTGCAAGGACCAAACACATAAAAGCCTACATTTAATTTTTATATTTTTAATGAATTGAATGCATAAAATTTTATCGAATATTCTTTTGGATTTCTCAACGTGTGCCCTAAGGACACAAGTTACTATTACCCACAATTTAATCCATTAATCAAATGTCTTTTTATTTAAAAAAAAGAGAGAGACTATTGTAGCTACTTACTTGTTACTCCCTCCGTCCCAAAATATACGCAAAAGTTGGTCAACAAAAGTTAATGTATTTAGTTTAAAATTTGTACCAAATATATCAAATTATGTTGACTCTCATTTTTACTTATATTTTAGGACGGAGGAAGTACTCGTTTAAAGACTAAAAGACTATTGCCTCAGTTCAAAACAACATGCATAATTTAATTTGATTACAAGTTTAAAAATTACCCTTGTGTCACAAGATGAAGTTTGACTATACACACTAATATAGTTTGATTATATTTTTATACTAATATATAAAGACAGATAATTTGACTCTTTTAAAGTGAACAATTCACTTTATAGTGTAAAGTGAGTAATATTAACAGTTGATCAACAAATTAAAAGTAAATATTGTAGATACATTATAAAAAAATCATAAATTTATTACGATAACAATTCTTAATTTTCCCACTCTAGACTTTACTTGCTTTAGATGGTCAAAATCTAAAGACAAATAGCATATAAAACCAAATAATTAAACTCATATGATTAATTGTCTCATTCGAAGCTCTAATGGTGCTTGTCGTGGAGGATTTTCACATGAGAGATGCTAGCAACAAATGCTCAAACACTCTCTCATGGTCACACGCTTTGTGATTGGGCCACGTCATCCAGATTTTAAAGATGGGTGTTTCAACTGGGACTTTTTTCATGGATTTCTCTTCTAGTGATGAAGGGGCTTCTTCATGGGTTTGATTTGGATAGCGAGGATCTTAGGTGGGATTGGTTGATTTTGAATGAGTTATGGTTATGGATTTGTGACTACTGAAGCAATAACAAAGTTGGATTCTTTTTCTTTTTCTTCTTTATTAGAAGGGGCAATATGTTGAATCTAGAAAGGTGGGGTATAGAGTCCAAGGATCTGCAGTCATCTATGGAGTCCAAAGACGTCGTTAGTTTTTTTTTTCAGAAACAAAGTCATAACTCATAAAAAAAAAATACACAAACTCGTAGGGCTGAAAATGAGTCGAGTCAAACTTGTCTGAACTCGACTCGATAAGAATCAGCTCGGCTCGAAACTCGACTTGAATTTAATGTTCACGAACTACTCGGTTCAGCTCATTTAACTCGAGTTCAGCTTATTTAATGTTCACGAACTACTCGGTTCAGTACGTTTGCTCAAGTGCCATAATTCAATTTTTTTTTTTTGTTTTGTAATATCTTGTACATATAATTTTTTATTTCAGAAAAACAAAAACTTCAACTAAAATAAAACCTTTGACCACATTGGTCTTAAGGAAAAATGTAGTAGCACTTGCTTGTTACTACTGTAGCGCAGTTTGCAAACATGAACGTCTATTTTATATCTCCTCCTCTTGTCTAATGTTGTTAATCTCCCCGATGTGGGACTAATCTTAGCACACATATGTTTGGTTGAAAGCCCTCACGACTTGTTATTAGCTTCTTTTCTTTCTATCTTTTATTACAATTTTGTTAATTATTAATATTTTTTTAGGTATATTGTTAATTGTTAATTAATAAATTTTTGATATCTAAGCTTGTACTCTATTAATATTTATCAAACTAATACATATATAATCGAGTTAACTCATGAACCAATCGAGTCGGACTATATACAACTCAAGTTCAGCTCATTTATCTAACGAACATAATTTTCAACTTAAGTTCAGCTCATTTGATTCATGAACCCAGTTCAACGAGTTAATTGTCGAATCGAGTTTCAAACTATTGTCGAGTTGGTTCGATTCATTACCAGCCCTACAAACTGGTTTAGCCGGTTAACAAGTATATAGATTGATAAATGGGAAGACGTGGCAGTGTAAATTGGCGTGTGCTAAAAAGCGCCTGTCCAAGCGTTTGTTATTAGCATTGCTCATATAGGAGAATGTTAACTAATGCCCTTGAGGCATTGGTTGGTTAAGATACTAAAATAAGTAATTTTGCAATAAAAAGTTATGTAATTATTGTCAAGACAAAAGTAAAAATTGTATTTCCAAAACAAAAGTTCTAGTAATGGATTCCTTAACCAATGTCTTTAGGGCACTAGTTAGCACAACCCATGAATATAATACTACATTTTATAAGTATAATAAATTTTTGGAAAATGCTAACAAGTGTCACAAGAGTACTTGAGAAGAAACTTAAATAGCAACTTCATCTTGTAAATTTTGTATTCGACTTATTGAAAGATTAAAAGGAAACATTTTTCACATAAAATTTAACAATTATTTCCTCTTTTGAATCCTTAACAAGTGCCTTAAGCAGGGGCGGACCTGGCTTGGGCCTGCTGTGGCAAGTGCCACACCAGCCCAGACCCAATTTTTTTTTTATTTTAAATTATGCTGAAATAGAACAAAACCAAAACGTGATTGCTTCCTGCACCTCCTTTCTATATTGTTCTTTCCTCTTCTCTCAAACACACTAAAACCCCAAAACCACCATTCCCCAAATTGAGTGCCACCACCCACCGCCGACGGTGACGCACCACCAATCCACCACACCAGTCACCATCACCAATATCTCTATTTTAGGTATCTCTCTTTTTCCTTCTTTGTTATAAGTATAAATGGTAGAAAATTATTCATGTCTTGATTGAGATTTGAGGTATAATTATCGATAGTTCATATGATTTTTTAGGCTTATGTCGATTATTATGCTTCACATCATGCCAATTGCCAACCAATTGTATAACACACACGTTGTTTCTTCCATTTACTTTTATTCCTTTTTTTTTTCTTTCAAGAAGTGGTTGTAGGGTTATCTTTTTTATGTTTGGGATATGATTAATTTTACACCGATTAAATTGTCAAACATGTTGTGAATTTGTTGCATATTAGGGTTATCTAATATATTTTTTTGTTGTATAATTGAACCTTGATGAAGAATTTTTTTCCAGTTATGCCTAGAGACAAAGCTAGTAGTGGTGAGAGTAACAAAGTTATTGACTTTGAAATATTGGAAACAGATCCTTCCCGCAGACCTGCAATTTCAAGCTACCATCCTGATATTCATGACGATGTAAGAAAAACTTATCTTAAAAAAGGTCCAGATCAACCTGTTAATTTTGATTTTCCTTGGATACGTTTTGGTAAAAAAAAGGTATCGATTTGGTAAGCGTTGGTTTGGTTTACATAATTGACTTGAGTATAGTAAATCATCTGATAGTGCCCCAGTGATATTCAAAGTCCAGGTCCACCCCTGGCGTTAAGGCACTTGTAAGACACTTGTTAGTATAACTCAATTTTTTTTTATAGTTTCTTTAAAGAAAACATTTTTGGTCTCTTCTTTTAAATTAACTCATGTGTTTCTTCTAAAAAAATTAATTAAATTTTTTTTATAGTGATGTTTAGTATACTATAACAATATTTCTTTCAAAGCTTATAATTGTTTGACAATGAATGAATTACATATGAATTTTATGTTGACGCATAAAAATTCGTATTTACTTAATATATTATATTTTTTAAAATCTTAAATTTTTGTGGGAGAAATTCTTATAATATTTTAAACATGCTTGAAAAAACTCATTTAAAAGTCTGTAAGTTGCATATGAGGTTTCTTAAAGCATGAATCAAAAATACTGATAGAGAATGTTTGAAGGACTATTGTTTCAAGAAAAGAAATTAGAGAAACTAAAAATTATATGTTTATAGAGATAAAAAACTTATTTAACTCTAAATTTAAAAATAATTTTTTTTGACAAAAAAATTTAAAAAAATATAAGTGGTATATTTTTTTTTTAAAGAAAAAAATACCACTAATATTTATTTTTAAATTATTCATAAAAAAATAAAAAAATAAATATTAGTGGTATTTATATTTTTTTCTTATTGTTATGGTGTCCGTGCTTATATTTATACTGTTTTAATTAAGACTGTACCTTTTTTTAGGGAAAAGAATTAAGACTGTACTTTTGTAGGCCAACCTTGATCACAAATATAGCAAACAAAATAAGTATGCAACACCGAACTTCCTCATGCCCAATTTTAGATCCCATTGATACTCGATTTGTCACTTCATGATTCATGTCGGAAAGGAGAAAAGAAAAAAAAAAAAAAACTGTTCCAGCTGCTGCTCATTACATTCAGTGGTCACCCATCACAGAATTTATAATTAATAGTATGTGTTTGAAATGCCCACAAAAATTTATATTTACTATTTGGCCTAAAAAAGAAAAATGCTCATACTCTATATGCATGTGAATATTGTAACTTTTTTGGGTGGAAATTTAATGTAAAACAATTTAAAAATTATTGTAGTTCTAAACTGGGCTGTTTGTTTACAAGATTTTGGTTGGTCTGTGACGCAGTACGGAAGTAAAGGTTAGCAAACGCTAAACCTAAATTGAAAGAAACAAGTTTGCAAGCGACAAACTTGTGAAAATAGGATTCCGGAATCCACCAGAAATTGAGGGAAAATCTCGAATAATTTTATTAAATAAAAAAGTTTATAAGTTGCATCTTAGATTACAACTGTTAAGCTTAAATAGGGCAATAACAAACCCCAATAGCTCAAAAATAATAAACTGAAAACCAAAATAGAAAGTTCTAGAAAATTTGACTAAAATAAAAGTACTAACAAAATTACTAAGGAAACCCTCCTGTATCAATCAATGTGGACAAAGCTACAATTTAAATTCTAAATAATGATCATATAAAAAGTTTAAGTTTCTAAAGTGTGGAAATAATTTGTTTGAAGATGATAGTTTTTACTACGTAAATATATTATCCAACAAAAACATCAAAATTCATAACAAAAATTGAGTTTTAATTTGATATTCAAATGCTCATACAAAACAACTTTTGCAAGCATTTCTAGATGCAAAGTCATTAATAATATGTCTACATCAATATGGTCTATCATATCAATACATAAGAATGTTCTAACGATCACAGTCTCTTTCGAGATATAATATCATTTCATAATTAAGAATGATCTTAAGTGTATAGTCTCTTCAATAATTTCAATCCTTTCAAAATTAAGAGTATTATTAAGACCATAATCATTTTTCAAAAAATATTACCTCTTCGAAATTAAGAATGATGGCAACACCATATTCGAGCGGATGCAATACCACAATAAAGTGGCCACTGATCATTATATCACATTTGAATGATATAAATACCATATTGAAGGTTTGTACCTAAAATTTTTTACCATATTGAAGGTGTATTTTTAGAACAAATCTTATGCAATAAGACGTCGATGTAGTTGTAGTTGTGTTGTTTTATCCCAAAGTTGATAGTCTACTTTCATAATTTTGAGTAGTGCCACAAAACATGACCTAATCTCTGACTCTTCCAAGCAATCACTTCAATGACCAAAAATATTTTTGAATTATTTTTGACTATTGTTCCAACAAACCCTCACACTAAAATTTAAGGCGTCATAATGTGACATTCAATGATATGATTTCAAGTTGGGTCGGAGTCATGCTTGTGGATTTTTTTCCCTTTTTCTCGATCTTTTTCTCTCTAGGAGGTGGACATCGCTATCGACAAAAATTGATATTCAGTTTCATGTGTTTGAGCTTTTTGTGGTTCAGATTAAATTCCTCTCAAGAAAAATTGACATTCAGTTTCATGTGTTTGAGCTTTTGCACCTTGTACGAGTTCCCTTCCTTTGCATCCTAGTGTGTGTGTTTTTTGTTGTTGTGGTGGTCAGAGTTTGAACCCCAAACCTTGCATATACTATACATTGTCTATAGCAACTGAGCTAAGCTCATGAGGACTTCTTTGTTTATGCCTTACCCGTGTTTTCCCTTTTTTCCTCATTATTTTTTTTTATTAATTTATGGACAAATATTTCTCATGGTCGTTTGAGTTTGACAAAAATACTGGGTTAAAATGAAGAAATTTCTCATATTTTTTAAAAGAATATTTTTTAAAATAATGATAAATTAATGTTTATAATTAATATACTCTAAATTTTAATAGTAGTATAATAACGTAGATTGAAATTGAAGAATTCATATAAACCATCTAAAATTCTTCTTCAATATAATTTTTTAGTTCTTCTGAATTAAGAAAAATTTGTATTATGAATAAAACTAAACCTCTAAAACCTCCTCCACTCTCAGACCTAACTATTTTTTATTTTTTTACTTAATGCATTTTTATTGAAAGCTCTCTTCTTCATTTCGCTCAAAACTCGCAAATAAAGTCTAACAACATTCTTGACTCTCAAAATAAAATTAGCATACTAAATTATAGTATATAGTAGTTACGGATTATTTACAGGCCTTGTGCCTTTATAGGGGAAAAGGGTGAAGCTGTCCGTTCTGAAATGTTGTCCCTTGGAGTGTGATTGCTTCCATCATGTTTTGTCGTTGCAAGATTGAGCGTCTCACTATGCTAGCAGCTCTTGGGAAATACAGAAATTCTCAATTTTAGACTAAGACCAGTGTCACCTGATCGAATTTTTATGAAAACAATGCAATTATGCGTGTACCTGTGGACATACTTGTATTCTATACAATAATGGTACGTATCAAAATTGGCTTAACTTTTAAAAACGAATCTCAACTCTAATATTATCAAGGAATCAAAAGCTGTTTTTCTTAATTCCCCGTGCTTTTTCTTGTTTCCAAATACTACTATACTACACTACTAGTATAGTATGCAAAAAAAGTAGACATGTTTTGCCTTTCATCTTTCTTCACTGAAACCTGTATAGTATCTACCCTTTTCCCAATGCATGTACCAAATTTAATCGTTACCTATTTGAATTGATTTTTAACACTACACAGCTCACAGATTGAAAGAGTTGAGGAAAAAATAGGGCTCTTTTCTTTCCTTTCTACAGTACTACATTTAATAACTTTGTTGGCAAAAAAATAAAAAATAAAAACTAAATTATTTTTACAAACTCTACTGCATAACTCTAGGAGTAAGTAGATACATGTAATCATCAAATTAAAGATTCACGGGCAACATTGTGCAATGGTATAGTATAGTATAGTGTACCTAAAATAAAGAAAAGAAAAAAGAATGTATAAAAGAGGAATTGGGTACTAATTGGCTTGATTCATGAAATAGATATATATGTTAGTTATGAGGTTTGTTTTTATTATTGTTTAAATGTACTAAAGGACGACATGTTGGTGGAGAATAAAACATTCCCATCCTATCTATCTATCTATCTATCTATATACCTCCCTCCTAAGTCTAAGTTACATACTAAACAAACACCATTGACTAATTGAAGGTGAAGCCTAAAAAGGAAGAAAAGTTTAAAGTTTATGGGGCCATATCCTAGCAATATATTTGACAACTAGCTAGCTAGCTAAGCTATATATGTGATTTTGGTTTTCCTAGCAATGACAATGAGAACAGAAATGACAATACTGATTAGGGCTTTTATGGACAGTGGGGAGATATGCACAATCAATATTAGAGAGAGGGGTCACAGACACAATAGACACATTGCTCTGTGGTTTAGTAATTTGCATGGTACTTATCTCATTACATATTTTGCATTGCATGCACAAATATCATAATAATAATAATAATAATAAATAACAGACATACAAATAGTAGGGATTCAGAATTTGCAGGGAGTAGGCCCTCTACTCAACAAAAAGCTAGAAATAATTAATCAATTATAGCTTTCAAATTCCACTACTATATCAGTGGTGGCAGAGTCTCACACACTAGCTCGAGAATTGAGTCATTCCATCATAATGACCAAGGGGTTATACCTATGAGGCAAACAAAGAGAGAGAAAGAGAGGACATGGACAGTTTTGTTTATTACTGAACTACCCTCCTATATATGGCCATGTTCAATTTAATTCAATAAATGAGTCTGGACCATGGAAGCAAGATTCCAAATAAAGTAACACAAGATTTTTCTAATTTTCTATCTTCACTTCAAAATAAATTTCTCATTTCAAATGCAACATTAGCCTATGTTTGGTTACACATTAAGATTTACTCCCTCCGTCTCAAATGTAAGAAACTTTTCACTTTTTAAGTTCATTCAATAAATGATGTATGTGGTCTATAATAAGGACCACATACATCATTTATTGAATGAATCTAAAAAATGAAAAGTTTCTTACATTTGAGACCAGAGAGAGTACTATGTGTTTGCTCAAAATCACAATAACTTTTCCATGTTCATTTTTTTTAAAGTAACATATATCATTTCATTAAAAATTAAATCAATAATATATGTTGGAATTTCATCAAAGACACAGAAGCTAGTATCAAATATGGTTGTCTTAGCTAATTCGAAGTTTTCAATGTAGAACCAAACTTACATGCTAAAATTATCAAGTGCATATCCGGTAAAGCACGGTAATTTTTTTTCTTTTCCAAACCACATTTTTTATATATTGTAATGTACTATTGTCTCTATCAACTGAACTATGTTCACTAGAATGTAATTAGTTTTATAAATGTGGAATATTATTTAGATTAGGGGGGAGGGACATGACCATCAACCTTATTGAGAATTTATGATTGAATTTACGTGTAAATATGAATTATGAAATTTCGTACTAAAACTCAAGTGACAACAACATATATTAGAGGAAGGACATCATTTGAGAAATCACAAAAATATATATTATTTAATTATATTTTTTGATTTAAATATGTATGTAGCAGTAGCACCAAATAATTTGATCATGACTTCCCGTTGTGAAAGGCCTAACTATCCATGCTAGTAGTAGTAGCAGTTGGTAATATAATAGTGTATGGTATAGAGGAGGATCGTAGAGGAGGTGAAAAATGAAGAGAGAAGTATTCCATCCATCGTACATGAGTAAGTAAATAAATATGCATGGAGATGGACAGCAAAATAGACAAAGAAAAGGGTGAAAGAGGGAGCAGAGAGAGGGGCAGTTCGGATTGAGAATTAGTGTGAAAGGCACGAGACGTAAAAGAGAACAATAAATGAGTGATGAGGCTCATGATAACCCTCATCATCGTCACGTCGTTTTTCATTCCCTACTCCCAATAACAAATCAATCTCCCAGAATTCCACGCTTCTCTCTTTGTTTTCTCTCTCCTTAAAGCCTAGTCAACCTCATCTCATCTTTTGTCCCATATTCATCCAACAACAACACAATACTATTATACCATTCTCTCTCTCTCTCTTGCAAATTCATGTGACCTAGTGTTCATTGAGTGATCAATCTCCATCTCTCAATGTTTCAGACCCTCCTCAACTAATTTAACAATGGTTTTGTTATTACCATTGCATATATAGCCGCATCAATCAACCTATATATGCCATATATATGCACCCTTTTCATTTCAACTAGCTAGCTAGGTCTTACCATTTTTTTTTATTTTGGTCATTGCCAGTACTCACTTCTTTTCTCCTTTTTCTCAACTTCAACTCGATCCATTTCAAATTACCATAACCACGCTCACTACCAAAAATATTTCTATATCTAACAACCACTCCCACTTTTCCATTTCAATCCCCTTCATTTATTATATGTGTTTCATTTCATTGTTTTTTAAACACAGTTTATAACTAGTACTCCTAAGTAACTTCATTCGTTCTAATTAAGCCTTCTAGTGAGAAAAGCCCTAGTTGACAACATGTGGATGGTGGGTTACAATGAAGGTGGTGAGTTCAACATGGCTGATTATCCATTTAGTGGAAGGAAACTAAGGCCTCTCATGCCAAGACCAGTCCCAGTCCCAGTCCCAGTCCCTACTACTTCTCCTAACAACACTTCAACTATAACTCCTTCCTTAAACCGCATTCATGGTGGCAATGATTTATTTTCACAATATCATCACAATCTGCAGCAGCAAGGTATATACTCTTTTCTCTCCAATATTGTTTTGTTTGTATATTACACTTACTATATATGTATGTTTTGGCATCAGTAGGAGATCATAGCAAGAGATCAGAGTTGAATAATCAAGCAGCAGTTGTGGTGAGTTCAAGGTGGAATCCAACACCAGAACAGTTAAGAGCACTGGAAGAATTGTATAGAAGAGGAACAAGAACACCATCTGCTGAGCAAATCCAACAAATCACTGCCCAGCTTAGAAAGTTTGGAAAAATTGAAGGAAAAAATGTTTTCTATTGGTTTCAGAATCACAAAGCCAGAGAAAGGCAAAAACGACGCCGTCAAATGGAATCAGCTGCTGAGTTTGATTCTGCTCTTGAAAAGAAAGAATTAGGTAACTAATTAATTAATTAATAACTGTAATTATTTTGTGTTAGAGTTTTGATTGTTATCCTTAGAGGAATATCCTTGAAATGCTGTGTTGCTTTTACTCATTCATTCGTATTGTTGTTGGTTGATATGTAAAGTTATATTCTTTTTTGTTTTTCTTTTTGTCAACAGGCGCAAGTAGGACAGTGTTTGAAGTTGAACACACCAAACACTGGCTACCCTCTACAAATTCCAGTACCAGTACTCTTCCTCTTGCAGAGGTCTATTTCTCTAATATTATTATTATTATTATTATATTATAATAATATCTTATGCATGTACTAAACCAGACAAATACACCTCTTTTTCCTTTTCAACTTTGGGTTGGGACAATATTCATTCCTCCCTTAATCAATCACAAAAAAGTCTTTAAGGAATAATAATCATAAGGATTACACTTTACTAGAGAGAGATTAGATAACTAAAAAGTTACTTATTATATGCAGTAATGCACAAACTAGGTATTATAGGGAAAGTAAGAAAGGAGCATAGTAGGTAAGAAAAGAAAAGGTTTCCTTGTAGTAATTTGTTGGGAAATGAAAAGGTCCTAAAAGCTGCATTCCTTCCTTTCTGTCGGGGCTGCTGTTATGAAACTTAGCTGGGCTTTTGGGGCTTGTGCATATTCATATTCATATTCATTCAAGTCAAGTCAGTAGCTTTTGGGCACTCTTCTTCTTTCTATGAAATTGAGAGACCACCAAAACAAGACAACCCTCACCTTCATCCCTTGCTTTAATTTGACTTCACATAGATAGACCAACATCCACCTTTTTTTTTTTTTTTTTTTTTTTAACTTTGAGTGCATGCTCATTTGAAATCCGTGCATGGTTTAGTTTTTGTTTTTTCCTTTTTCCTCACACGTTATTTTATGAGGTTTTCATCTCATACCATACCATACCTTTAATTAAATTCTTTCTTTCTTTCTTTCTACAGGAATCTGTTTCAATTCAAAGGGGGGCAGCAGCAGCAAAAGCAGACCAGTACTCTAGAACAGATGGATGGCTCCAATTCGATGAAGCAGAATTACAGCAAAGAAGAAACTTTATGGAAAGGAATGCCACGTGGCATATGATGCAGTTAACTTCTTCTTGTCCTACTCCTACCCTCTTAAACACTACACAACAACATATTTCTAATTTCTCCTCTACAACAACAGCTAGCATGGCCACCACAACCACAGTAACAACTAGACTTATGGACCCAAAACTCATCAAGACTCATGATCTCAACTTATTCATTTCACCTCACACATACAAAGAAAGAGAAAACGGTTTTATCCACTTAAGCAGTATCAACAATAGTACTCATCAAAATGATCATTGTTTGGAATCTCATCAAACCCTTCAACTTTTCCCAATAAGGAATGGAGATCATGGATGCAGTGATCATCATAACATTATTAACCAACACAAAGAGACAGAGATATCAGCTTCAGCAATCAATGCACCCAACCAGTTTATTGAGTTTCTTCCGTTGAAAAACTGATTAGAAAAGACTTTTGCTATGCATGTATGTCAAATGACACTGTTATTATTGTTATTGATGTTATGTTTCAAGAAATTGGTGATGTAATAGGACACTGAATTTGAATGAGGTATTTTCCTTAAAATGCATTTGGACTATGTTGGTTGAACGTTGAAGTATTTAAATAATATTCTAAAGGGTTGGTGTTTATAAGCCTTATTTAAGTAACTTGATGTTTATGTATACACATGTTGCTCCTGATATATGAAGAATAGGAACTGAGAACTTAAATTAAGAATTTATAAGGAATTTGATGTGAGGGGTTTGATTTTGATACATAGTATCTCAAATAGGAATAAGATGTGACAGACTTAGATGTTGAAGTAACTATGAACATGGGTGGGAGAATTCTTTTGTTCTTTTGCTGCATACTTGGAAGAAAAATAAATAAATATGCTGTGTATTGCAATCAATGTTCTGGTAAAGAAATCACATCAATGCACCAAAAAGGAACAGAACGGGTGAATTGAAAGTAAATCCGTGAATTGATTGACTCCAGAATTATTTTTTAAATTATATTGGAAAGTCTCAAAGTTTTTATATATTATTGTTTTTTTTAAGGGTTATATATTATTGTTGTTGTTAATATTATTATCCTTTTAACTACATTAATTTTATAATTTCCTTTTCTTTAACACCAAATGAAGAGTTTTTTTTTAGTATAAGTGGTACTAAATCGTCAAATGTAATGTAGTATACTACTAGGGTTTGTCTAACATGTGCAACATTGCATATGTTAAAGTTATTAAAAATAGTAAATTTTTATTGAAAATAAACAATTATTTATTAAAAAGTTATGTATTTAATACAAAATATACAAGTTCCAATGCAAAGTTACTATTTAAAACTTCTTAACATGTGCAAATTTGCACATGATAGAAAAACTCGTACTATATTAGTACCCATCCCTCCTAAAAAATTTAAAATTTATGCATTAACAATGTCACATTAACATACAAATTAATGGCAATGCATAATAAAGACAACAATGATCCGAACTTCAACCAAAAAAACAATTTCAAGACGCTCTTTTAATTGCTTAAAAAAAAAAAAGACACTTTTTTAATCCTATCAACCTCTTCAGTCATCTTTCGAACTTTGACTAAGTCATTGGTGTGATGAGTTTTCAATAGCCATTGTTATTTATTCTATATAAAAAAAGGAGGATTAACTAAATTGTAAGAATCCATATGTTAACTATTTTTAGGAGATGCATGTTAGATGAACTCCTAATTATAAAGAGAGTTTTACAATCCACTTGTACGAAGAATTTGAAGAACCATCTCTACGAAAAGACTAAAATATACAAATTAAAATGGTGCATTATTCACTTGAAAAATTATATTTGTACAATTATTTTGTGACAATTTTTGGACAACTCTCTCTCATACTTATATTATATTCTTACTCCTGCTCTTCCATTTTTTGTTTTTGTTGGTTTTTGACGGATAAGATGAGAGAAAAAGAAGGTTGTCACAAAGTTGTCACTAAAGAGTTGTACAAATGTAATCACTCTATTTAGAAATTTGAACCGATAATAATACTAGACATTAAAAAAAAAACACGACAAATGATCAACACCACACAAAAAATAATTGACACCTCTAAATGTCATAAACTCGTTCAACACTTTATTTTCTTTCTATGTCTCCCTTATCATATTTTTTTAATGACTCGCTCTTTCTATCATATTATCAACATATTTTTTTTTCCTCTTTATTTCAAGGTGTGACCCAAAATTTAGATTCATCCACTTTTTGAAATGGATTTTTTTTTTATCGGAAAAGAGCAGTGCAGTACTTGAAAAAATATCTTTAAAAAAAAGTACTTGTAAAAATTGTTAAGAAAAATAAAAATATGAAGCACGTAACATACAAGTCTTGCATTTTTTTAGAGGAAAGTATTGCAGTCTTGACAAGAAAGATTAAAGAATACCATTTGATAAAATAAAATTAAAAAAAAAAAGAATACCACGATCACCAATTATTACCGTTAAACTATCTTTCAAAAATTATTACTTGTTAAACTAGTCATAATTTATCTAGGTCCTTGGAAAAGCTACATATTTATTGTATAGGGTTGTTACATTAACTAGGGTATGATCCACCTTTCAAAACCCTTAAGAAGGCCAAGACTAGGACGTGTCACACAAGAAGCGTCAAGCATCATCAGGGTAAAAAAAAAAAAAGGCTAAATATTCCCCATGCAGCCACTGCAGCTGTGAGTGGGGGACCATAATTCAAAAAAAGAATATGCATGCAAAATGATTCTAATGAATATTTTTTTGACAAAGATTCTAATGAATATTTGAATGTTTATATATACAATAAGTTACTAACTATTTTAAAAAAGAACAATGGAGTTCCTTACAAAACTAAATTTAAGCACTACAACCATATAATAATTGTTTTTTTTCTTTACATAGTCAAATAATATGGTTAATTTTTTTAGGAGGCCAAATAATATTGTTAATTGATTCTCCTTCCGTCTCAAAATGAATATCATTTAAGTTTTTTATTCACATATTAAAAAATACAATGATTAGAAGAAATAAAATATATTTTAGAGAGGGAGAATTTGGATTAGTTTGACTCCACAAAAAGTTCAAATATTTTATTGGCAATTACTTTTTGGTAGACTTCCTCTCTGGGAGAATTTTTCTAGAAGAGGAGTGTTGTTGGAGAGCGAACCCAAATTGTGTGCAGTGTAGGGAAAATCTAAAGGTGGAGGATCATTTGTTTTGTCGATGTGGTTTTGTCGAAAAGACTTGTTATTTGATCTTTAAGTGGATAGATATGAAGGTGATTCTACCCACTAAAGGCCTAATGTTTATTTGGCATGTATCAATTTGGAAGATTTGAAAAGTGCGGGATCAACTATTTTTTCTTCAAAAAACCTGGGGTGGATGAAATAGTTTGCTTGTTTTTTTAATCAAGTACTATTTATATTTTTTATTTTTTTGAAATAACTATGTATCCTTATTTATTAATTTTGTTAGGTCTGCAGCAACTTAACCTAATAATTTCCCTCTAAAATGCTGCATTAGGTTAGCAGGAATTTAACCTAACATATTTCATCTAAAATGCAGCGCATTAATTTAACCTAACAAATTCCCTCTAAAATGCAGCAATCCCTAATATTTCTCCTCACTGATGAGCTTTTCAATCATATCATGTTGTGTCATCGTTTGTATACATCTATTGTTTCTGTAGATTTTTTTTTGACAAGTTGTTGTACACTTATTTAATACGTTTACAAACAGAATACCCTAATTTCCATGCAAACTTGGCTACCCTAATTTC
>Ga0228711_1002379_pt1 | contig 28857 bp, 18 predicted proteins | sample MedpolnodulmetaG_2_FD_177996 | JGI IMG/M metagenome (GOLD analysis project Ga0228711, IMG submission 177996) | Root nodule microbial communities from Medicago polymorpha collected in Santa Monica, California, United States - brown nodules | ecosystem: Host-associated > Plants > Roots > Nodule... | reverse complement strand
CAGGTGGTCGACAAGATTAAGTCGCTTACCTTTATGTGGTTGAAGGCGAAGCATATCTCTCTTCCCATCAATTACCATGGGTGGTGGCTTAGTCCCTTTACCATATTGGGCATAGGCTAAGTGTTTTTTTTCTATTTTTTTGTTCCCTTTACACAGACAATCTTTGTAAATATTGGCTTAACTCTACTGTCATTTCCTTAGTACGTCTTGTGCTAGGAAGGATCCTTTTGTGGAGGTAATATAATTCATTTTAGCTTCTTCAAAAAAAAAAGTATAAAAAGACTTATGTATTCCAAGCTTTAAAAAAAAATATATAAAAAGGCAAACCTTATGTATAAAAGGTATAAAAAGACTTATACGGATTTTCAACTAATTAGAAATTTGGGTTATTTTAGAAAACAAATATATAAATATTAATAATTTATCTAATTTATTAACATGTATGGATATCCACATGCACAGGTACCATCAAATCTTATATTTGTATCCGTAAAGAAACGGGCAGCTAGATATTCATTTATTATGCCCGTAGATATCCGTTAAGCTATCTACTCCGTCCATGTGACGGATAAAGACGGATTTTATCCGCCATTATCGATCCACGGGCACGGATTTTTTTTATATCCCTAATGAAGAGTATACTTTTAATTCAAGGAATATAAAAGTTAGCTACGGCTGAGTTGAGATTAAAATTCTAGAAATTTTCCGCCAAGCATTCCAGTATAAAATTTTATTTCGCTTCAAAAAACTTTAAAGTTCCAAAAATATTTATTGCGGGTGAAGTTAAATAAAGAAAAAGATAAACTTATAACTTTTTATAGTTTGTAGGGGGTGAAGTTATAATTATAGGGATACAATATAAATCTTTCTTGTTAAGTTCGTCCATGATCTTGTTAACCAAAAAAATTGATGTGCGTAATTTTGTTTATTTTCAGTTTTACTTAGGTTTCTTTCATTTCGATTCAAAGTTTAATTTATCATGTTGTGGGAGTCTAATATCTTCTATTGAACTTATCTCTATTGATTACGTAATATTCATTTGAAGGCAAAATTATATTTAAAAAAAAATATTATATTAAAAACGTAAAGCATCATTTAATATTAAATTATTTAAAATGGTAAAACTAATTTTTTTTAAGGATAATAGGTAAAACTAATGAATGTTGGATCTAATGAAGGAATATAGATTTAAAATATAGATTTATTGACAATGAGGCTCTCCACTTGCATAATTTTTTCAATTACTCCTAATATTCCTATCATAAAAAAATAAAAAAAATCCTCATATTCTTAACTGATGAGAGAATTTTTATTAATAAATCTATGATAAAATATATCTCATTTGAATTGTGTATCTTGTTCTTGACCCTCATGACAATTCTTTTTTATTTATTTTTTTTCACAGGAAATGACACATACGCCAATCATCACATTTAAAAGTTTTATGTGTGTGAATCTTTTTAAGATGTTTGAGAAGCTTTTGCCTCAAACAATAAAAAATGTTTGAGAAGTCATGTACGCTGTTAGTTTTTATTACTATTTATTTGGCACAATCTCAAATCAAAAATATTTGAACATACAAATAATAAAAATTAATAGAAAAATAAATTAATTGATGTGATTATATCATTTCTTTTTTATTTTATTTTTTTGTATGTGTGCGCTCAAACATTTTTTATTTGGGGTTGTGCTCGATTAAAAAATTTCGTTAGTGTTTAACATTTTTTATTTACAAATATTAGTATTTACCTTGTTCAAAAACTTGTCTCCTTAATCTGTAATTAACATATATTTTTTCGCCAATAGAGATGGAACCTACAACTAAATGATTAAGAGCCCTAAAGTTATGTCACTTGTGTTGCACCATATTGGCTAATTAATTATGTCTTAGTTGCACCGATCAATGTTCCAAAGAAAATCAGAATTATAATTAATTCATATTTTACTTGAAGTACATATCACAATCACTGCAATGATACCAACCTTATAAATAAAAATAATAGTTAAAAATATGCCCATCATCATTAAGGTATTCAAAAAAAATTGGACAGATTCTGATTAATCACAAACATGAATGGCCAGTGGTAACACATTAGCAGAAAATATTTAAAAGTAAGAATAAACTGGCCATTAGTGACACCAAATGGCTAATATAACTTTGCTTAATTTCAAGAGTTAATCAGAAGCTCTAATATTAACCTTCTAATTATCAAGACAAATTTTTTTTAATCTAATCATGGCTTAAAATCTTTTTTGAAGCATGATGGCTTACAATCTGAAACAGAAACTGTTCTCAATTACTCTTCTGTCCTGCATAATTTTTTCACCAACTGAAACAGCATCAACATTCAGCCATTACAATTGCACAACTATAAAAAAGTTTAGTCCAAAAAGCACTTACCAAAGTAACCTAATCACACTCTTATCAACACTTTCATCCAAAGCACTCAACCATGGCTACTACAACACTAGTATTAGTACAATCGATGAAAAAGAAGACACTATCTATGGTCTCTTCATGTGCATAGGATACACAAATAATTGTGGAGAATGTGTTAAAAACTCTACCAAAATACTTACCTCAATGTGTAACTTAAATAAAGAAGCTATAATTTGGTCTGATGAATGCTTGGTGCGTTATTCTGATCGATCTTTCTTCGGCACTTTGGAAGAATCTCCATCATGGTGTGTGAAAGGCTCAAATGATTATCAAGGTCCATTGAAAAGATTCAATAAAATGCTAAATTCTTTGATGCTGGATCTTGTAACTCAAGCAATTTTTTTGTTGAAGAAGCCTGTAACTCAAGCTATTAAAGCTTCAACGGGAAATTCTATCAAATTTGTTCTCAAGAGAGCAATTTTCTTTGAGGACAAATTCTTGTATGGCCTTGCTCAATGCATACCAAATCTCTCTAATGATAATTGCATGCAGTGTTTAAATGATGCTATTAGTTATCTGCAAACCTCATGTGCTAGAGGAAAGATTAGAGGAAGTGTTTTATATCCAAGTTGTGTTGTTAGATATGATCCTTATCCATTTTACAAACAACCAATAGGTTTGAATTTTTAACATTTTGCACTCTATGAGATAGTGGTTTCATTTATTTCAAGTAAATTGATGTTAACAATAATCTGTGTTGCAGTAAAAAGCGAGAAAAATGAAGAACAATCATTTAAAATATTTTTTTACGTTCTTGCTCCTGTCATGATTTGCTCGGTTGCGGGTATCTTTTTCGTGTATTATCTGAGACGTAGGAGAGCGAAGAAGAATCTCATGTACCACAGAGAAAATTGTAATGTGGAACTAAAAAGAATTTCCATTTGTGATATGTTTTAATGTTGTAAACTTTCAGTTACTGAATCAGATATATTTTATACTTTTATGGTATAGTTGGGGAAGAGATTACATCAGAAGTGAACTCTCTGCAATTTGATTTTGATATGATTCGACTAGCAACAAACAAGTTCTCTGAAGATAACAAGATAGGGGAAGGTGGTTTTGGAGATGTTTACAAGGTCATCATCAATCTAATATTTAGTTTTAAACCACAGTGAAGAAATTTTGTTATAATTTTCAATGTAATATTTGGTAATGATGTTTGTGATGTAGGGAATGTTTCCTAATGGAAATGAAATAGCAGTGAAGAGGCTCATAAGAAATTCAAGTCAAGGAGCTGTAGAATTTAAGAATGAGGTATTGTTAATAGCCAAGCTTCAACACAGAAATCTTGTGAGATTGTTAGGATTTTGCATTCAAAGGAATGAGAAGATACTCATTTATGAATATATGCACAACAAAAGCCTTGATTATTACCTATTCAGTATGAAACTTTTAACCTTCTATACTTATTTACTTAAATGTTTTTTTTTCTTCAATTCAATGCTTTATAAATTAATGAACTTGTGACAATTCAAACATTATAGGTCCTGAGAACCATAAAAAATTAACTTGGCACGCACGCTACAAGATTATAAGAGGGATTGCACGAGGTATTCTTTATCTACATGAGGATTCTCATCTAAATATCATACACTGTGATCTTAAACCCAGCAACATTTTGTTGGATGACCAAATGAATGCAAAGATATCAGATTTTGGCTTGGCAAGGACTGTTGCCATTGATCAAATGCAAGGAAATACTAGTATAATTGCTGGAACATAGTAAGCATTGATACTGACAACTTTTTCCTTGAACAAAATGGAACTTTTGTATTTGGATTATATATTTTCACCGATGATGAGCTTTTCCCCATTATTATTGATTTTTAGTGGCTACATGTCTCCGGAATATGCAATGCTCGGCCAGTTTTCTGTTAAATCCGATGTATTCAGCTTTGGAGTCATAATGCTTGAGATTGTTAGTGGAAAAAGAAACGTTGATTATAATGGAGTAAACTCCATTGACGACCTCGTGAGCCATGTAAGTATCTTATTAGATTACAAATTTAGGTTACTTTTAACGACTTGCATATAGTTAAGAAAAAAAGTAAACCACAAATTTTGTCCCTGAATTGAATCCTCTCTTACTTGTCCCTCAAGTAAATGAAAAATAATTGTCTTTAACATTTTTCATATTTGCTTGTTTGGCTCTAACGCTTTGTCACGTTTGTTTCGTTAGTCCCTAACATTTTGTTGATATACTTAACAAGGACTAACTAGACGAAAGTGACAAAATATTCTACACTGCTTATTTTTTTAAGTATTTGATAGACAAATTAGTCACAGGTTTAAGTCCTGGAAACAGCCTCTTGTGTAAAAACAGGGTAAGGTTGTGTACAATACACCAAATGGTGGGACCCCTTCTCGGACCCTGCGTATGCGGGAGCTTTAGTGCACCGGGTTGCCCTTTTTTTTATAGACAAATTAGTGCGAGAGGAAAAATTGATTGTTTATTCGGTTAAGCAAAAAATCTCAAGTAACTTACATTTATTATTTTTGGTCAAAAGTAACTGAACATCTATATTTGGCAAATTGATTGCAGGCATGGAAGAAATGGACTGAAAATAAGCAATTGGAATTATTGGATCCTGCATTGACATACTCATTTTCAGAAACAGAAGTCAATCGGTGCATACAACTTGGTCTACTATGTGTGCAAGAAAATCCAGATCAGAGGCCAACTATGGCAACAATTGCTTTGTATTTCAACATTGATTCAATTGATTTGCCACTACCTCAACAGCCACCATTTTACATGCGTGGAAAAATAGAATCAAAGGTGGCTAGTAAAAAAACAATGTCAGGTCGACCAAGGAGTTATTCAGTGACAAGGTTTTAAGTTGTTGTCATATTTGTTAACTACCTCATAATCTTTTATAGTGGGGGAATGGCAAAAGAAAATATAGTTTATGTGATTTCAATTTCAGTTTTATGCATAGACTTTGAAAACTTTGATATTATGTTATAAACCCTCTTTTAGTTGTAGGACTAGTAACTATGTCACCTTGAAAATATCACGAGTGTTTTCTATTTTTATGTTGTATGTAAACGTTTTTTCAATGTTTTGATACATTTGTGATGAATATGGTTTATAGTTTTAAGTTTTTTTTGCCGGGAAGGTTTAAACTTTATAGTTATAAGTTCATATGTATGTGAATTTCGCAATAAGCAAAGGATTAGAAGCGAGATTAAATTGTGTTATTGATCTGAAAATCAGAACTCTTCAACAAACATTTCTGAAATCATAAGATTTGAGTTGAGTACATCGAGTTAAACATGGTCAACTTTTCTAGTACATATAAGAATCCTTCGCGCTCAATTGTAAAACCAAATTCCCCGATTATGTAGAACTACAATGTAGGGCAAAACTCTCAATACGCAAGGTCGATTTATAACTCATAGTGACTTAAAATGTTAAGCCGTTTGTAAATACTAAAGTTAAAAGGAAAAGGGATAAATAACTATTTTAATCTTTGATTTTATGAAGTGGTATCATTATAGTCTCCGGATGTATCTAAATTGCAAACACTCCACAAATGTCTCTTTTATTAGTTAGTTTAGTCCTTAAATATATTTAGATAGTCAATTTGGTTCTCGATTTTATTTTTTTTTGGTTTGTTTAGTCCATAAAATTACTTAAAAAATGTACTAGAAATATTTGCATGCATGCCCTTTCAAAAGATTTGTTTCTTCTTTATTATGATTTATTTTCCTTTTCAATTAAATTTAATTTATTAGTTTTCTGAGAAAATTATCTATTGTTTTTCTTTATAATGTTATGCGTGCATAACATTATGAATATGTTAAATATCAACTATGAAGCCCCGAAACCTACTTGGGTTGGCCTAGTGGTATTGGCTTGAGACCTGGGAGTGTGCTCCTCCTTAAGGCCTCAGGTTCGATTCTCTCTGGTGCCAATTTGAGGGGTTAGTTTAGCTTCTTCAAAAAAACAAAAAAAAAACTATGAAGCCCCGATACTTCAAAATGGATGACGTACCGTATCCCCTGCGTATCCTGCACCGATACCTGCCCGATACGTATCAGGAGAGTATCCGAAGATTAAATTTTATTTTTTTAAAAAATAATTATCCGATACTTCCTGATACGTATCAGGAGAGTATCCAATAATTATCCTGCCCCGATATTTCCCAGTTAATGTTAACTAAAATAATTTAACTCTTGAGTACTAATGTGTTCTTTTTTGGATATAGTGCTTCTTTTTTGGATCGGTATAGTATAGTACTAACAATGTTCATTTTGGATATAGTATAGCACTAATGGTGCTATTTTTGGAATATATTGTGTATGTAATTGACTAATCATCACTCTCTTAATCGTCAATATTATTTATATTTATGTTGATGTGCTATGAGCCTATGACTGGTTTCTTTTGTTTGTTAATATATTTGCATATTAAAAAATGGTTATAATTATATTGTACATTTAATTATATAATTTTTTTATTAACGTATCCCAGCCGTATCGTATCTTGATTTTTGAAATTTTTCTGTATCGGCATATCGGTGCAGTATCGAATCCGTATTGTATATCGTATTCGGGCTTCACAGAATATCAACCAGTGACTTCCTCATTTTAGAGTAAAGAATCTATACATGCACATATTGTAGTAGTGCAGTTCAATGATATAATGTTGTGACAAATATGTATTACTTGATAAAAGGGTCGCTGAGTTGGTTTTGACGGATAGTAGCACATGCCAGCATTCTCAGCTTGTTGTTTTAACCTGATTGGTCGAACTGAGGTAGATGTGGCTCCAAATTTAACATTCTAGATGGAGATGTTATTTTTGTTCAAACTACATTTGGAAAAATGGTAACTGAAATGCAGACAGTGTGCCACATATACATGGAATGAAATTTGGAACTCAAAACTGGAAATTAAATTGAGAACAGCAGAGATGTTATAACCACAACTTGCACCACGGCTTTAATTTTATATTATATTTTGACAAATTTTTATTACACATACAATTAATAGATAAATAGATTATAGAAGTCGTTCAGGAAGTCAACCCGAAATAGGACAAAAAGCAGCACATGTCCTCTGTAAACTTTTATCGACCATGATTGATCATTTCTCTTGTCAGTAGTATACGACTTTTTCTCATTTTTAATCTCCAGTGAGTAGAAAAATCATGAACATTCTCGTTCAAAGCAAAGAAAAATATGAGCTCATTCCAATCCCCCTTTTTATCCAAACCTATTGGCTTTTAACTTTTTTGCACACTACAGCTTTATACAAAAAAAACACTTTTTTTGTCCTATTTTATTCATAACTGGGAGAGAGAAAAACAGTAGGAAATATGAAATGGTAATAAGATTATGTTGGCCAGAGATTTATGGAAGCTGGCAAATCTTTTTTACATTACATAAAAGTTTTCTTTGCTACAGCATTATGCAGCCCTCACTTAAATCAACACTAGGAACTAGACAAAATCAAGAAGCAATAAATAAAATGACCAAAAGTCAAGCAACTATACCCTGTATACACTCACTAATCCAAAAATCTTATGTACTGATACAGTTCAATGACAATGATCAATGACCTCAATTTGAAAAACCTCCATATGAAAATGGAAGTATAAATAAGTTCAAGGCGACGTGGTCAGCAGATACAGGTGGTGTTGATAATAATGTTACTCCATTGACAGAAAGAATTACATACCACATAACTAAAAGACTGCAGACACCATCTGAGTTGCTAATTTAATTAGTTGCCTATACAGAGTAGCCTTTTGCTATCTTCGCCCTGTTTACAATCCCAAGGGTGTAGAACAATGCCGAATTCATCCCATGCAGTAACTCACTTTGTGATCGCCTAATTATAGATCTTTACTGGCTTCTCAAACGTGTGACGATTCTGAAAACAAAAGCCATGTATTTTGAATATAGATTAAACAAAGCAAGTTTTCCAACCTCAAAACGAATTAGCAAAGTGGACAAAATACATCCAAAAAGACTCTAGAAATATCACGAACCTGGTTGACAGCATATGATCTTTTAGGAGCATTGTCAGTATGCTCCAAGCCAAGATATTGCTCCCAAGCACCATAAACATCTCGCCTCTATCAGAACGATACAAAATAAGTAATAAACAAATTCAACACATAATGATGAATATCATGCAAGAGAAAAAACATAATTACAATTAAGTTTCAATTAATGCACCTGAAAACGACTGGAGACAATGTCTGAATCCTGAAGGTACTCTGGACGCCCAAGTGATAGAAAAGCAAACTTCCACTGGCCAAACAAGAAATATGATAAAACCGTTAGGTAAATTGAAATCAAATATAATATCAATTTTTGTTGAGTGAAACCGTCAAGCAAAATAAAATGACTTCAAAAGCTACAACTGTAACAAATAACAACCAGGGTAAGTAAGGAAATACCTTGCTAAACTCTTCATCAGGAACTTGAAGTTTCTTCTGTATTCGCACTTTAATTTCAGATAGAGTTTCACCTTCGTGTATAACCAAGAAAAAGGGATCCCCAAAGTTTTGAATTTGCTGCAAAGTTTAGGGGAAAAACAAAATACACAATATCACCATGAATAACAGATATATGAAAAAAATTAAAAAATATACAAATAAAAGGAGTCAATTAAAACTATTTACCATTTGATTTTGAGCAGTGTCTTTAGTAAAATGGTACACGTGAATTAGACGATCCTGTGGACCAATGTTTTTCTCTTCTTCTGGAATCTGAAATTTGAACAAAACCACAAAAGATTTCCATTTATTTTGCGAGAGAAATCAAACAATTAAAAATAGTATCTAATTATATATCCAGAGAATAGTCTGACAGTGTTACTATTAGAGCAAATAAAAGAAGAAATACATCATACTCTAAAGGTTTCAAACCCCACTTATAGGAAGAGATTCCTACCTCCTCTGCTCGCAATGTCCAGTATTGATCATTAATATTTTCAATCTTTTCATTGGATGGAAACACCTGCACAGGCAGATTGGCAGGAAGTGATAAGTGTAAATAGTAATAGTAATAATAATGTTTTTGTCTAAGAGTCAAACCAGAAAGACAGAAACGTATGCAATTAAAGAATCATAATTGAATACATTTAGTAAATTTAACTACGATTTACAGATAATTTTGTTAGCAACAATAACAAAAAGTATAACAAATTGAGTAATCATCAACAAAGAGGTAACTAAATACCTTGTATATCTTGTGATAGAAGACTTCAAGCAACCTTAACTCAGCATCCGGATGAGATAACTCCACCTGAGCAACAATAGTAAAAAGTGAGCATGATACAGAAGTATTCTGTAGTTCCGTTTGAAAAACTAATGTTGGGGAACAGCTGACAATTTATTGAAAAAATAGAATTTAGTCAACATTGAAGTCGCTGCTGCTCAAAACATGCAAAAAATGGCTTCACCTAAATGACTACTATTTTTTCTTCACAAGTCAGATGAAGCCATGCGTACTAGTTTTTTGCAGTTGTGACCTGTAGCCATAATATGGTGCAAGAGTATTGTCTGCACATGAATTGTAACTGGTTAATGAAGTAAAGCTTAACAAGTTCACCTTGGTTTTAAGATCATCAAGGACATCTCCAACAGTGCTCTGCTTTGGGAGTCTGATAGTGTGACTAACCACCTGATTTAACAATGTAAAGAAATATAATAAGGGGTAATCAGAAAAATATAGATGAAAATAGATGAGACTAAGGTTACCATACTCACCTCGTCCTTGATGGCATGATGAAATGCAACTTTCAGAGTTTTCAAGCCTTGTAATTCGGGTAGAGGAATGTCGAGCACTTCATAGTATAATATATCTGATGTCTGATGTTGAAGGAAAAAATAAGATGTGATATTTTTCAAGAACAAATATTAAGAAGTATTTAACAATTAATACCTGATTGTAATGAACTAGCATATCAGACAAATGATCCACCCCTCGGTGCTTAATAGGCTGGGGTTTCGGTTGTTGAGAGTAGCAGTTGTGAGGGGTAAGACGTATTTTGGATGGATCATCCAAGCCAAGTTGTTGAGCTACTCTCTCCACCACATCATCATATGTATAAAGCCTTGACCTAGAATAAGAATAAGGATGGAATGTTAAGCAAAATAGCATATGAATTCTTACACCAGCTATCTTGTAAAATAGTTCCATAGTATGAAATATAATAATTTTATTGCAAAATTTCAAGATGCTTACATCTCCAAAGAAAAGTCATCTTCCTTGGGTCTGTCCAATGATCGAAAATGAACCACCTAAGAGTATAACAGATTTTGAAAAGAGATTTCAGCTGTTAATTCTTAAAATATGAACATGATGAACTTCAAGATAGCTTGTGTATATGGGTATGCACAAGCCTGTGCGCAGTGATAGTGAGCAAAGGTACCGAGTAAAAATCCTGGAAGGTTTCATATCCACATCACCTAAAACCAAATAAACTGCATTTAGTAAAGCCAAAAAATGAAAGTACCTGGCGGTTATGAACATATTCTAAATATGAGGGCACATCTGGATAGCGAACTTGTTCCTCATTATCTACTAAGGGAGCTTTCTGAAAGCATACAATATCTCCATCCTCCAGCTACAAATAAAGAATACAGTCAATGTGTGATTAGAAGATACAGTAACCCAATTGGAGAATTTGGTTCATGTATTATTTTTTCAATCCTGGGAATCTTTACATGGGAATTTGGATTCTCATGTCTGGCAAAACCCCTCCAAATATATTCCCAATCTAAAATGTTTCCGGAACATTTTTTCCAAACATGCCCACAATTTCATTTCAAAGGTGGGTTTGGACTATTCTCAAGGCAGGGGAGTACTTTTAATTCATGAGTTGTGTAAACTACTTAGCCTTATATCCATCATGTCATTAAGCTACTACCATCCCACCGCCACATTATTTCCATAAGCGGACACTGGCCCCAACTGCCACCTCCCAAAGTCTTCAGTTGCAAGAAATCGGCCACTCTAGCATTACCAACTGCAATTGACAGTGGTCAGCCTTCGGCCAACCATGGCAACTGCCACTTGTCAGAAGTTGACCAAAACTGATCACTGGGAATCCGACCACACCAATTAGTAAGCGCCAGTCCCCATCCAAAAGGTTTTTGACCAACCAGACATAGCAATCATCATTCCCATTAATGCTATTGTCAAGATTTCCAGGAATATTTTTCAAAAACAGAATCAAATACCCTTTTCAGCATCAGTTATGAACATACCTGGCTTGCTCGAAATGTTACTTTCTTATCAATAGGTTCACACATGACATTTGGCTCAAACTTAATCTCCTGCACAAAACAAGGCTTGGTCAATTCACTAATTTTGCAACTCCTAGGAACAAAATTTCTCGGATCATAAACAAAAGATGCACTCCAATAACTACTTTACTATGGAACATGACACACTCAATCTACTATGATTCACTAAAGCCATCACAGTAATAACGTATTGTGGAACAAATGCAATTTGTTCAAATTCTGCAATGCAATAGCAATATTTATAGCGCCACCATAGCCGCTATTTAACAACACTGGTAGAAAATATTGTTAGAATTTTTTGTTGTGTCTAACTTATCCTTACAAAACCTACTTGTAGAGTGAGAAATGTCTACCACTTTTAAAGTCATTTTCAGGTCTTATTCAATGTGGAACTCGTAACACACACCCCTTACACCTAAGAAGCGTAACCTGGGTGGCCCAATAGCAGGTAGCCCAATGGATTTTGGATAGGCTATGATATCATCTTAGAATTTGGGTTGGGCCGAACTCAGCCTTTACAAAACTGGCTTGAGGTAAGAGAGTGTCTCTATTTATAAACTCATCACATGCCTATATCTCTTTTCAGTGTGGATACATCCTCTCGCACCCAGCACTACTAGCTTGGAGCATAAAGAATTTAGTGGGTGGCCTGAACAGCAAGGCTCTGATACCATATTAGGTTTTTATATTGGACTTGATTCATCCTTAGAACTAACAAATATATACTGCACATGTGGCCAAAGGTTAAAAAGAGGTAAGGAGCTAGTTGACGACGGTCACTTTCCAACTGATAAATCCATAACATATAATAAAAGCTTTAAGATATCATGATTCCGAAAACAGAAGAACATAAAACGGGAAGAGACAAAGAATAGTTAAAGGTAATATTAGGCTCTAATCGGGAATTTTGCAGTTCCTTAAAGAAATGAAGTTATCGCACTAGTGATTACTATTAAACAAGAAATGACCTACTAAGCTTGAATAGCACCCCACAAAACTAGATATAGAAAATCGGATTTTTGTAATTTCAAGCATACGCAATCGAATGCTCCTTTAAATCTACATATATCATGACTGAATTAAAGGAAAACATACAAACCAACCTCGTAAAGTACAATATCTTCTTCAGGAACATAACCAGCCATTTCATTTAGCCTTGTTAAGATTTCTGATGGCTTGCCAGTACACTTCACAAAGAGCCTTCCAACATAGCTGCCATTACAAGGAAACAAACCATGTGTCAATCCAGGTTCTACACACACAATATATTAAAACAAATAAATTACTCAGTACCGAAGCTCCTCTTTTTCAGGATCATATAGCTTAAAGAAAAGTAATATATCGTCCTTTGTCTTGTCAGGTGGTGCAATGGGACATAAATCCTACACAAAAATACAGATTTTCAAAAGATTGTGTTTGGATAATAATGTTTTGTGCTATTAAAAAGTAAACAATTTCCACAATAAATGTTACCGTCCCCTTCTCCACTTCCAAAAACAACTTCAGTTCTGCATTATGAACCTTGTTTGACACTTCTCTCAATTGTCCGACCTGCCAACATCAGAGCACTCTCAGAACAAGAAATACAAACCAAAGGCCCAAAAAAATATGGAAAATACTTAAACAAGTTGCATTTTTTAATTTTGAGTACAAAACAGTGAGCTAAAGATGGAATAATAAATAAAAGACAACAGAGAGCCCACAAAGAGTTGACTATATATCCATCCCAATATATGGAATCTAACAAATCAGGCAGCTAGGACAACCATGTAACTAGAAGGCTGACATTAGATGATTTGAAGCTATAGTAAAAAAATACATAAAGGTGTTTCCATGTGATAGTAGGAGCTTATAATTTTACAGATCATATCTCCCTTGAATCATGAAACCCAACTGTCAGAAAAAAGGTAGTGAGAGCAAAGATGGGGAACACAATAAGGAGAATCTCCAAGGAAGCAAGAAAATTTACAGTTTGTGTTTCCTCAATGTGTGTCAGCGGTCTATTAGGCCGATAAGTATGGTTTTGACGCTTAGCCCATAGCCAAAACCGCTGAAATTGAACTGGTATACCAAACTCTTTTGCAACCTCTTCCTGAAAATAACAGATTATGCAACAAATATCAAACCTGTAAAATATAGCTTTTAAACAAAAGCGCTAAAATAAACTAAGCAGACATCTCATCGTAAACATTGTAAATTATTACTACGAAAGACATCAGATCAAATTCATTTGTGAGACATTTTTATTATCTTCCAAGTAAAGAAATGTAAATTTCAAATTTTATTATTGTTGGAAAAATAAAAGTTCTCTGATAACAGAATGCTTTAAAGAATAAAGTTTCAATTTGTCTCCGATATCTTCCAAGTAAAGTTCTCCGATATCTTCCAAGTAAAGAAATGCAAGTTTAAAATTTCATGATTCAGTGAAAAAATAGTCTGCCCTCTGTCACAATTTGTCCAATAAAAAATTATCAAAACCAGACCATTAAGCTAACAAGGATGATTGATGGTGATACCTTGAAAACATTAAAAGGTGTCTGCTTTTGTACACGGAAACTTCTCACTTTGTCGTGGTCTACAAGATCAAAGTAGATATCCTTTCCCATCTGCCCTTCAATGTCTTCGTCTCGTGCCACCTAAAAAATATCATACTTGTCAGTAATACAAAATGCAATTTGATTGTGTAAATTCTGATATAAAAGACATAATGCTCAATTCAATTGATTCCCAAAAAACCAAGCTCAGGAACTACGAACCTTTATAATTGTATAAAGATGGGCCTCAGCCTTTTCTTTCTTTTTGTGCTCTTTTTCTTCTTGTTCTTTCTTCAACCTCTCCTGCATTGTCCATTACAAAAAGTCATGTCAGATCTTCATAATAAAGTAAAGAAAGAAACACAGCAATAAAAAGTATGGGACAGCAGCAGATTGAACTAGGCTTAATTTTGGCTCAGGGTTTATAAATTATGCTGCACTTCTCATTTGAAAGCAAACTTAGAATCCAAGATGTAAATAGTTCTCTAGTAAAACAACACATGAATTGGTTTTGAATGTTAGACTTACAAGTACAAGACAAACATAAAACATGTTTCTATTTAGCTTGGCTTCATTCTGAGTACTAAAAGTAGATAAGATGTATGCTTACCCTTAAATGTTCAGCAATGTCTTTCTCATCCACGTTGCATATGATTTTGTCCTTGTCACTTTCACGTATATACACCAGCATATAAGCATTTGAATATTTGGTGAATTTAAATGGTGGGTTATTGAACCCAGGATTTGTTTGCGGTAACTGTTGAAGCACAAGTGGATCAATCAATAGCAGACAAGATGTAAAAAGGATAAAATGTGATGGCAATGGAAATGAAGCAATTACCTCTTCCTCACCACCATATTGCTCCTCTAATGCCCGCTTATTGTCTTCTTTCGTCACCCTCTCATCATCGAATTTGTACCTGATAACAGTCCCATATCAAATATAGTGATAGGCAGGGACAGACAGAGCCAAAAAGGCAATCCAAAACAGAAGAAAGAAAACAAAGCTCCTTCAAGTATGTTGCATGGTAGTCATGTTCAAATACAAAAATTATTGGAATTATACTAATCTAACAAAAAAATACCAAGGAACAGATGTGTCCTTTGTAATTGTCTACCACTACAACAGTCTGATTTCTAATATTACCTACCATGTGGTTCATGCAACTAATCTCCTATTACAACTTGATATGTCAGTAGAAGCGTAGAACACATGGAAAAAAAGTCAACTGATAACCATAAAACATAACAGCCTTTAGATGATATTTTAGCATTATTTGACAATCTGAGAGACACACAACCATCCTAATTGCTGATTCATTTCAACACTGAATGACTATTAACATCTAAGTCTGAAACTTTCATGAGGCCATTATGTAGCCTTGAAACATAATAGGTACTGCAGCTGCTGAACGATTGTGCTGCGCATATAAATAAATAGATGCTTGTAACATGACTTGGGATCTTTAAACAAACTGTATTCACTAAGAGCAACTAAATAGCAGTGAACAGTACTGATCTCTTAAGACTATTATACGTACCACTGTTCAGAGAGAGTTGGCCTGATAAAAGCATAATAATGCCCACCATGCACGCCCCCACTGTGAACCAAAACACTGCAGAAAAAAATAAATTAAAATTTGTTACAAAAGAAAACATCAACGACCAAATATGCATAAAACTAACTGCATAGTGATGGTCTTTAGCAACATAGATAAATACGAATTTATAACCCCCATGCAATCATTAATTAAAGAACAAAGATACTATTTTAGTATGAGAAATGTTTTACCAAGTTGACTACAAAGAGAAAAGAATGCACACTAAATAATACATGGATAATCAAAGAAAAGTATTTTGATGTAACTGCATACTCCAACTACATGAATTCGGTCAAAGTCAATCACATCAACTCATACAACTTCATGAACTGATTTCCATGCAAAACAACATTTCCCTCAAATAAATGGATCCCAAGTGATCAACAAGATTTTACCAAGGGTTAACTCCCTTATTTCTATACTTTGTTTTTATGTAATTACAAAGCAAATGGCAGTGTTACGGTACACCTTTTACATAGGGTACCGGTCCACCTAAGGACAAAAGAGAAAATGATAACATTAAAAATAAAATAAAATAGCAGCCTCAAGTGCAGCAAGCCCTACAACTCTGCAACCCCAAATGGTCCTGCACCTCACTCAGACATCACTGTCACATGCGCCGCCCCATCTCCCCCAAAAAGGCCTTTGACTCTACTGTATGGTAAAGCTCCGAATGCAGGGTGCAATACCCCAAGAGTCACATCCCAAATCTTACCTATGCTTCTGGAGCAAATTAGAGAACCCTTCCAACGATGATTCTTGGTGTTCTGACGGTGTTTCAGCAATCTTTTCGGGAGGGAAAGCAGCTCGGGTTTGGCAACCACGAGGAGGAAGCAAAGCGACAGGGACTAACCAGCATCGCTTCCAAGCTCATATGATTGGAGGATCCAGGTGTTAATCTCTGAACATCTGCTTCATAAATCATAATCCACAGTTCCCAGTCCCAAGGTCGGCCCTAACATGATCAATTCATCAATACCAGTTATTTGTTTCCAATTAAAGCAACACATTGAAAGCAGCTTAACAATCCATATTTGAAAGCCACAGACCATCACGCTGCTCCTACCACAGTTAATCACACTGAGTTGCAGACCTCCATAGGTGGTTTCATGAGAATGGTATCCCGAATGAGCTCTGATGGGTTTAAGGATGGACCAATTGGTCTTCATTTACCAGTCTATTAGAGGAAATGGATCATTAAAAAGACTTCAATCTCTGGCGCATAGCCGACAGTAACAAGCAACCCCGAAAATGCCATAGCAGTATAGCGGGTAGCGGTAAGGCCACTACTTCGTTGTTTAGGGAAACAATACAAGAAATTTATACCATACACATATAAAAGTTAGAAAATAGAAGAATACGCATATTTAAAGACATGATCATAACTAATAATCAAAGTTCATTGTTACCAATGCTCACATATATGAAGCAAATAAGTTTTAGCTTCCAACACATGAAATTAAGAATCTGTGCATTTACAATAAAAACAACAAGTGATTCTTAAATTGAATGGCTATAGGGGCAGCTTGGTTCCTCATTGTGTTTTACTGCCTACTGATTGTTAGAGGATGGTCGTAGAAAAGTCGCAGAAAGGACCGCTAGAAAGTCGCACAAGGTAAGGAGGGAATATGAAGCTGTTAAGGTTGCAAGAGGGGAGACAAAGCTGTTTTGGAGGAGCAGAAATGAGAAGACACAAGAGCCCTAATTTGTTGTCGTTCAGAATTTTAGGGTGAAATGACCAAAAAATCCATAATAAACACAGGGAACAACTATAAGTTTAGGGCATATTCGGGATTTTACTGTGGCGGCCGCTGTTTGACCGCTGCAACCCTGCTCAAAACAGCAATGCAGTGGGGTTGTGTAGCGCCTAGGGCCGCTACAGCAGCTGCTATGGATTACATGGACATGGACTTGCTGAAAACTAAGGTTTAACAACATGATGCACCACTTGATCCATATAGTTGACCTCACATAGTGGTAAAATGTTTTTGTTATTGTTCTTGTTGAAGTAATCAATCAAGAATAGCTTTATTATAATATTATTTGTCCAATTCTCGCTATTCATATTATTAAGAAAATACCTTCTGTTGTCAAAAATGAAAAAGAAAATATCTTCTCCTATTTGATTTCATTTCATTTCATTTGGAAGCTTCCTCTATCATTAGTTCTTATCTTATAAAACGCTTTGCACAAACTAGCATACATTCAAAAAAAATTATTCATTCTAGCCTACAAACTATGTCCTCAGACCATTTTTCCCCTTCATCTTTTGTTTCCTTTCTTCCCTTATTTCTTTTAAATTAAACAATTTTTCCTTCTAATGATACTGCATGATATCTTTAAGGGGAAGCATATCAAAGTTACTTCCGCACGTTCTTCATAACGCTCACGAACATCTTTTATTAAATGTCACCGTGTTGTGATAAAAAGATGAACAAATGTATAAACACAAACTATTCCTTCCAGATATAAAAAGCACTAACTGTAACAGATAAAAGTGCATGGGGAGAAACCATAGCCAACATATAAAGCCATAAGGGCTTCTTAATGAGAATGTTTAGTACAACCACAGTTCATTGTATTCTAATCTAAAAAGCATTAACTAACTAAAATACATACAAGTGTATGCGGAGAAAACTCTGCCAACATTTACAGCAATAACAGACAGTAAATGCAAATGATATCACGCATTATATTAATCAAAGATAAAATCGAGAATTATGCACCCCAAACACCCACCATCAAATAAAAAATCACAAAATAACACTGATTATGAAGGGCTGAAGTATCTATAAAATTAGAAAGGTAATGCCCACACAATCAAAGTCGTGCATGCAAACTGTAACTATACTGCAGAAACTAACTTTTAATTACCTGTGAAGTGTGTAAAGATTGCGGACACTCCTGTCAGCATCAGGTGATAGATATTTTCCATTCTCACGATCAAGATCAAGTTGTGAGGGAAACTCATAACGGTCATTAATCTACATAGTAAGGGCATAAAGAGGAAATTAATATCTCATGAATGAGTTAAAAAGGAGCGCCAACACTCCATAAAAAATGAAAGAAAATCAACAGAAACTTGTGATAACTGCAAATCCCTGCGCTGACTATTTCAAAACAAATTCTTTCATTCTAATGCTTTCAAATAATGTAAGTATATGCATAAATACAACCCCCCCAACCTTCCAGACTGCAGTAGTGTGCAAAAGAAAGTATAGATTAACAAACAATGCTCTTAGATTTCCACTTAGTTGTTTGCTTACGTAGCATGTTACACTTAAAGATGTTTGCTAACGTAGAATGTTATACTTAATGATCCAACAAAAACGCTCAAGCACTGGGCAAGCAAAAATCTTGTAATACCATCAACACCAACCATACAAGTTATTTCTCAACGACTATATACATGTCAAATCTTCATAGGCCTTTTACAGCAGAGCTGGAGCACGCTAGATGTATCTTACTCAATTTCGGTGCACTGAGTAGTGAAATTTAACAGTTATGCCAATTGAACTTAATTTCAGTGCACTGAGTAGTGAAATTTCTAAATAATTTCAGTGCGAAATTTCTAAATAGAAATACACTACTAACTTCATTGCATACTGAAACAAATACCAAGAGAGCGTACAAAATAATATATTGATAGTACTACCAACCTTAACCATGGTATCCCGCATAAAGTCATATTCAAATCTTTTGAGCTGAAGCTGAAGGACAGGAGGAAAATCAATAAATAGGACACCCTTCTTAGCATCCTGAAACGATGGGACCAGTAATATGTACATTAGTTTGTGAACCAGACTAAATAAAAATGCAAAAACTTAGATGTTGGCATTCTGACAAATGCAACAAGCGATTTAGAGAAATAACACTATATTGTTAAAAGGAAATAAACATTTACACAAATAAATTCCTACTGAGTAATATAATAACTTTCGATGCCAGGGAGCTAAGTTTAAATAAATTAAATCATACAATTCATTATTATAACTCTAAAAAGGCAAAAAAAACAAAAAAAAAAAAGATTTTTCTAACAAGTGCCCTTAGGGCACTTCTAAAGGAAACCAAAAATAGTAGTTTTGCATTGAAAATAACAATTTTTTAACTTTTAAAAAGTTAAATTCTCCACTTTTCATCATTTCCCAACATAATATTTCTATTTTTGCTTTCTTAACCAATGCCCTAAGGGCACTCTTTAGCATTTCCCAAAAAAAAAATATTGGTCATAATAGCATTGATAGCCAGTCGGTCATAGCATTTAAAGCCATCAAATGGCTGATTCCATAACAAAAATAAAAATACAAATGCAAGATTCCATAACAAAAATAAAAACACAAGAAAATAGACATTAACTTCTCTAAATTACACTAGAAGTTTGTTATAAACCACTTCAGCTTTTACCAACTATCACTAACCTGCAAACCATACTGTTCTGCGTGATATTTGTTATCCCCCTCAAGACGTTCAACTTCAACATACTTATCAAAGGAAGCATAAACATCGCGACAGCCTTTGACATCAAGCTGAAGGTCTAGCATGCAAAAAATTAAATTAGTATCATGTGACAAGGCAAAAATAAACAAATGTTGAATTTACATTGCATAAGAAAATACCATAAAATGACTCCTTTCTAGTTGATTTGTAGTCCACATTGATGCACTCTATGTAGTTCATGTGGTGTCCTTCAAATAGCTTTTGTATAGTTCCCTCAACAACGGTTCCCTAACAACGAAGAAAATAAACCATAAACATTTGATACTGTCATTCATTGTAAAAAGCATGAGCAAAAATACAGAAGGTCTTTCTCAAACCTTCATTTTGTCTTCAAGTTTTTCACAGAGGACCCGATTTAGTTCTTGAACATCATGCTGCATGAAAGAATCATATGTATCCCATCCAAACGATTTTGTCAGCTCCTTTGTTGCAACGCTGGTATCACTATATTGGAGCTTGTAGAATAAACTTTGCAGAGCCAAAGGGATGCTTCCCGAGGGCATATCATTTTCAGTTGTTGGCATATGGTACACAGCCTGGATGTGATATCCAAGAATCAACTTCAGCACTTTTCAATCAGACAAGTGGACTTCAGGCAAGACAAAATAAGACTAACAGTTCTTACCTTCCTAAAATAAGGAATATGGTACAGAGTTTGAAGTAGAGAATTCATATAACAGGTAGCTCCTTGGTTCTTGAGCCCAACATAGCCGGTCTCCTTCTTTGAGTCATAATTCCAGTAATCAACAATCTTACGAACAAGAACCTCAGCTTCGATTATAAGAGTATCATTCACGAGATACCCTCTACTAGGATCATACAATTCACCAAGAGGCATGAAAGATGTGAAACCCCAATCACTTTCTCGTGCATTAAATTGATGTTGTGTGTCTGCATAACAAGTAAAATTAAGCAACAAGATCCATGGCTTAATAAAAAATCAAGATTTCCACTTCCTCTTTCTTAAAATTTCATATGGGTAACACTAACAAGGTCAATTGGCAGAAATAGATAATAAAACTCATTATCTCATCTTCCACCTAATTTCTAAACATGGTGCAGGCGATTGGAACCTCGGTTAACGGAAATGCTGTGAAACCTATAATGAATTCCAAATTCCAAACACAAGGGCCAAATGCGAGAAGAAAAAAAAAAGAAATGCAGAATAATTAGTGTGTGTGAAGATTTCAGATGATTTATTATAATAGCTTATTTGAGTATCAAATGATCTTGCATCATTAACTGCAACATAATGACATATACATCTTGCAAAATTCTTCTTTTAATTCCAGCAATGTTTTACTGTAATGACTAGTCAATGCCATTACGTAACAAGTGTGAAGATCAAATTGAAAGGGCTACCTTTTCTCACGGTGAACTTATTATGGATTTGATTAACAATTGCCAAGCTAAACTGTGCATATCTACTCCAACCATAGGGCAAACTAGTTGAATCCGCGACATCCAAATACATGGACAAATAGTCCACATTGTTTCCTTTTGGGAAAATAAGCACACGCCTATCAAGTACATAACAAAATTAAGAAGAGGTAATCAGTGAAATTGAGTAAACATAGCAGAGCATATTTAAAAATGAAAATTGTTAACCAATTTACTAAATCTCTAAAAAAAATACCATTTATAAGCACCAACGACGAATACTTCTGAATAGAGCTTTTTTGTATTCAGCCTAGTAAAATTGTCGATTCTCCATGTGAATCTGGTTTGCGGGGGATCCGGGACAGGCTGGCTCTCCACAGTATTGGCAGTTTCAGGTTGAGCTACAACTAATGATCATCACAACAAACAAAATGAACAATTACCCATCATGTTTGCAATTATCATAAAACTTAAGACTATAAAGCGGGTAGTATGGCATTACTTAACTACACCCTCCGATAGCTTACAATATAGTATGACTAAACAGACAGGCAATATAATTAATTGCACAATCAACAAAGACATTGAAATTCGACAAATTCCAAAGTGCAAAGCAATCAACAACTGGACATTAATTTGGACTTAAGATTATTCTGTAATCCTTAACCAACAGGCTGATTTGTGTTAAAATTGATCCAAAAGCACCTTCATTGAAGAATTTTTCTTCATTCAAAATGTGATACCATGAAACCAGCAAATTACAATTCCAAAGCCAAGTTTTCGCACACCTCAAACACCCTCCTCTCTGTATTATTTTTTAAAATCAAGCAATAACACATAGACAACTTTTCAAGCAATTCTTTTTTTATTTTGCTATTAGGAAAGATTTAAAAAGTAATGAGTTGGATCAAAATATGGTCTATGATTAAACACTACAGCGTAATTTGATATGTAGCAGGCCCCACTTAGTGGGATAAGGCTTGGTTGTTTATTGTTGTTGCTATATTGGCATAGTGGCCAATGCATTAACGAATACAAGCAGATGAAATGTGGTGACCCGGGTTCGAACCCTGATTCCACATAAAATGTCCTCACAATCAAAACACTATGTTGTAACACCGGGTAATGGGATCTTTTGAAGCAATTCAATTACATCAAACAAAAGCTGAGAAAACAGTAAAAAACAGTTCTTGATTAAAGAAAAAGGAAATTTTTCACATGGATCAAAAAAAGCTGAAAACACTAACTACCTTCCATAGGCTGATGATTGTTGTTCTCAGGCAAATCAGCGTGTGGCACGAGCACTTCTTCATCCTCTTGCTGCTACACAAACAAAACAAAAAATCAATCAGAAATTCACACCCTAGTTTGGATCCACCATAGTACCAATTACCAAAGCCCTAAAAATTGAAACAAGAAAACGGAAATTGCGATGAAAAATTCACTATTTCAGATCAAAAACATCAAGAAAAAAAATTGAAACGAAAACGAAAACCCTGAAAGTGAAGTAGGAAAGAAAATCGTTCGTGAGTGTTAGGGAAAGACGTACGTCAATGGGAGCGGACATCATGACGGTCATGGTGAAACTGGAACCTGCGCGGGTAATTGTAGAGAGAGAAAGAAGAGAGAGAGTGATGAAGAATGAGATCAGCAGAAGCTGGTTCGAGAGAGAGAAGAGAGAAGAAATAAGGTCTTTTATTTGGGGTTTGGGCAATTGTGAGATTTCGTGTTCATATGTGGGCCTTGTTTCTTAGAAAAAGGGTGATCACACCATTGATTAAAAGTGTAGTACATAGGATTGGTACATGGGATTGTTAGGGTATGGGTGATTTACTATTGATTGACATGGGTTATGGTTTGAGCACTAATATTCGTTTTCCTTGTTAGTTTGTTACTTGATTGATAAGGTTAGGGTAGTAGGGACGAGTAATATTCTAGGCTTCTATTTATTGGGTCTTGTTCATTGTTCAATTGATAACGTTAGGTCGTCATCATAGTAGTAAGAACGAGTGATACCTTTTGTTTTTATTTATCGAGTCTTGTTCATTATCAAACTGATTGATGTTAGTTCATTTTCACGGCAGTAAGGTCAGGTAAAATCGTATATTTCTATTTATTAGATCTTGTTCATTGTCCAAGTTATAACAGTTAGGTCACTGTATTGTATCATAGTAAAGACAAGTAATGTCGAAAATTTGCGTGGTTTGGGTGTTGTATTGATCGTTGCTAAAATTTTGAATAAACTTCAAATATTGTTTCACCAAAACATTGAATGAGATGTTTCATCATCTTATTGATGAGAGAAACTGCAAAATATATATGGTAATGGGATGTCTCAATATATGTGCATGTGTGTATGCATGCGCCGAAGTTGTAAGTGCATGTATGTGCTCACGTGAGTGTTGTAGTGAACTTTCCTTTATGAGGTGACTCTTGTGATTATTGTTGGATCAAGTTATCTCGTTGCATTTAATGATTGTTTGTCCATATCATATATTTTTTCAATCACACTATGTTCATGTTTTTCCACACAACCCTAATCATCGTGAATATTGGGTAGTGGCAACCATATACTCATTAGAAAAGTTTGGATTGGTAAATAAGTAGTTATTCACATGTTTTCATCTCGCTAATTGAGTTTGCCACTCTCGTGCAAATACAAATCACATCAATTTATACTTTGGGAATAACGGCAGGGATCTTCGTGGACATTGTCACGAGTCAAGCTTATTGATAACATCGTGCTTCGATAATTAAAGTAAATAGGGTGTTAATAGTGGACGTTGTGAATCAACCAAACCAACATACTGCAAAGCTACTCTACCACTTTTAAGAAGACTATCAACACAAAGATGCAATCGTTTAATCATAACCTCCTTACCCAAACTAGAACGTCTGTTGTTTTTGGGTTAAAAGTAGCTCATCTTAATGAAATTGAAGATGGAAAACATGAACCCATTTTTTTCTTTTTAAGGCTTCGAGAGCTGGGTGGTGGTTTATGTGAGGAACATGTAATATGGGTGGGTTTAAACGGGTTGGTCAGCGAAAGAACGCAACGAGCAACGATGGTAAACAATAACCTACTAAGGGCAAAACACTCGTGCAAGCCCTTTGAGGTTTTGTGTTGCTCATCCTCAACTTTGAGATTATGGAAAGGCAAAAACTATTTTTTCATGGGAAGAGAGGAAACATGAGCCGTAGAGGAAAAGGTGATTTTCATTAGATTAGGCTTTGCACGACTTGATTGGGATGAGACACGGGGAAAGGGGAAATGATGTGGAAGGAAGTGGCAAAATATATAGAAAAACGTGACATAAAGTTGTCTTCTAACACTATGGTCAGACAAAGGATATAGAAAATTGGCTCAATATGAGTCTCACTCTCCATCGCATGGCAGAGATCAGGCTGGTCTAGGAACCAGTGATTTGGATTTTCCATAATTGGGTTGGCCATACTAACCCACTCATGAGTAGTTTTTGTTATTCAGGACCCCGTGCCCTGTTACAAGTCGACCCACACCACTGATCCAGTTTTAGATTTATCAAGTTCTGAGCAGGCGATTCTTTTTTGCTCAGTCCTATCATTACTTGGTTTAGACATAGATCTCCCGCCCCAACAACTACTCTTTTTCCACATTTTAGTGAATTTAGACAAGTTGTTCTTTAATCTCCCAATCATAAAATGACAATCAATATATTATGTGTTTAGTACCCAAACAAACATCAAAGTGTATAATATGAGCTTAATCTCACACGTAGTTGTGCCCACATTGATATTATAAAACTCTTTAGACTTTTGAAAATTAACTTGTTTGAAAGCAATCTCGTAAATTGATAAGATACTTTCAAAGTATACGACTCTTTGCGAGAAGCTCTAAAAAACAAGAAATAATCATCTACAAGTAAAACATGAGCTTATCTACATATCCATAACCACCATATAATTATCATATGCTTTCGACTTTATCATTCAAGGAAGTAATACATTGGGCCCATGAAATGAAGATAGAAGACCATCCTCAACAAGGGAGTCTTAAACTTTTAAGACTTGGTAACTGCTAGGTACCCATTAAGACCCCAATCTTAAGTGAGACCCACACATTTATAATATTAAAAACTTGAAATATAATAATATAAAGTCATTGATAGTTGATTATTGGGTCTCATTTAAGAAATCTATATGAGATGATACGTTGAAGGGTTTGAATATTTATTAGGAACTATCATTAAAAAATTATAAATGAGTTTTGTATACACGTGAGATTAATTCAAGTATCCAAAATTGATGTATCAATTGTGGGTGCTATAACGATATATTAACTTTCATTGTCTTAAGACTCTTCGAGGTGTAATGAGCCCTTCAAAGTCTTCGTCAAATATGTTTGAGAACATCACCGACTCGACTCACATCATAATCCATCACACTTTTTTTCAACAATAATAAGTCTTATCGTCACGACCTTAAGATAACCTTAATCCATACAACCATACATTTTACGCATGCCAATTTTAAAGACAACCTCACCCTACCCTTCACATAATGAATAATCGATATTACAATCATATCACGACCCATAATAGATCAACCCAAAATAAACATAATTGAACATGAGATATACATTTATGCAAACGTAAAGGGTGAATATGTGAACAAACTCACAACACCAAAATTAATAACATATAACGACAAAATGCCTACAAATAATACGATAACATATAAGTCACTGTAATATTCATGCTTCCAGACCTACAATGTAGACGCCTGAATCGTTGATTAAATATGTACTTGATTGAAGATGATATTTTAATAAGAATCAAACGAACAACGCACCAAGATGCAAAATCAAACAACGTCGCACAAGACGACGAACAACACAACGTTACACTTAGACGACAAAATCACAAAAGAACACAAGAAAAAACTTGATATACGTGAAAATCAATTGTCTAGACTGAAATAAAGTAGAAAAAAAGTGATTATATGCCAAAAAAGAAATGGTAACAACACACACTTTTCATCAGACTCTCTTTGGTTGATTAAGATTTACATGAAATCCACCAAATTTAAATGAGAAAGATAATTTTAAAACCGGGTCAAGTTTCACTTACTAAAAAACTTGAGCCATCTATAATTTATTTATTTTGACAAATCATTAAAACGAAATGATTAAAGAAATCATAACAACAAAATTTTGTGACAACACATTATTTGATGTTTGTAAAAAAAAAAAAAAGAATATTATTAAATTTAATTGAAACTTAAATTTTTAAAAGAATACAAAATTTACGATATTTTCCCCAAAAAAAAGTTATGCTATTTGTAAGGGATAAAAAATTTATGTAACCAAAAATAAAATTAAAAAAAAATATGAAGATCTGAGGTGTGCTGTAAGATTAGGGTTTTCAATTTGGAACTCCGACCGAATTCTGAGCGGCATGGGAGGAAGGAAGGAGAAGTCGAAAGCCAAGGCAAGAGACCACGAATCAATCGACAATCTCGACCGCGCTTCCACTCCATCACTCGTATTCAGCGCCAGCGACGATGATGATGAAGAAGCCAATCAAGATCTTAGTCTTAAGATCGTTGAAAAAGCCCTTCGAACACGAGAATCGAAACTCACCTCAAACGACGCCGTTTTGCCTCCTCAGCAACCTGAGATTCTGATGCCGCAAAGGGATGATGTTTCTATTGAGCCAAATCAAAGTGTATGTGTTGGCTTATTCATGTTTATTTTTTGAAAAGAATGATTTTTTTTTTCTTTTTTTATGATTTATGTAAAGTTGGATTTCTCAGTGTTTAATTCTGTTTTGATAGATTGAAATACACACGCAAACTATCCCTTTTGATATCAATCAGATTATGATTTAATTTGGAGCTGGAACAAGTGTTTGTTCAAAAAAATCGCATTATAACTAAAATTTAGATTAATTTATATGCACTGACAGTGTAATTTTGTTTTACAAATGGATTTAATCAAATCATGTCAAGTAGGAATTGATTTATAGAGACATTTTAGGAACTAAACTAAAAAGGCGGCATCATAGATTGATTTAAACGAATCAAATCTTAATAACACAACACCCACTCGGAGAATTGCGTTTTGGGTTAGATATTTTGGATATTTTTTTTAATGTTTTTGCTTTTTATGTAGGTTTTAATGGCTGCAGAACAAGAGGTGGAGGAGATAATCAAAACTACAGAGAAGCATGAGTCTGTGGAACTGGAAGCAAGTGTGGATCAGATAGGCGACAACATGGTTCTGCGAAAGCTGCTTGTGAGTTGATTGATATATTTGATCTGAAATGTGATTGATTTTCAAAATACTGTACCACGAGGAATGCTTAGTTGGGTATATCACTCGATGTTTGTTTTCTATCAGCGGGGACCAAGATATTTTGACCCTCCAGATAGTAGTTGGGGAGCATGCTATAATTGTGGCGAGGAAGGTCATGCTGCTGTAAACTGTACAGCAGCGAAGCGGAAGAAACCATGCTATGTATGTGGTGAGTTGGGACATGCTGCAAAACAATGTTCGAAGGTATGTCTGCTTGCCTATTGGCTTAGGAAGGTTTAAAGGTGTGTATACTGAGATCTGCTTGATGGTCATGTAGGGCCAGAGTTGCTACATCTGCAAGAAAGGTGGTCACCGTGCAAAAGACTGTCCAGAGAAGCACATGACTACACGGGCTTCTAAAAGTCTGACGGTATGCTTGAAGTGTGGAAATTCTGGGCATGATATGTTTTCATGCAGGAATGATTATTCACCGGATGATCTCAAGGTTGTTCTGATCTTTTTTTTATATATTACAAATTTGCTAAAGGTGTTCTTGGTTGAGTTTTGCATTGGAATAGCGGCTTACATTGATTAGAAATGAATTGCTCATTTATTGATTCTTTATTTCTTTCTTTTGTTTGATTAGGAGATTCAATGTTATATCTGTAAGTTATTTGGCCACTTATGTTGCGTCAACGCTGCTGATGCAATACCGGGAGAAATTTCTTGTTATAAATGTGGTCAGATCGGTCATACTGGTTCGGTAAGTTTTATTATTTAATAATTATGTACCTTTCCGGAGATAAGCATCTCTTTTTTGTATAATGTAGTCTACTTTCCTGTATGACTTGTTTTCTCTTTAC
>Ga0228711_1002377_pt1 | contig 28861 bp, 10 predicted proteins | sample MedpolnodulmetaG_2_FD_177996 | JGI IMG/M metagenome (GOLD analysis project Ga0228711, IMG submission 177996) | Root nodule microbial communities from Medicago polymorpha collected in Santa Monica, California, United States - brown nodules | ecosystem: Host-associated > Plants > Roots > Nodule... | reverse complement strand
CAACCCCCGAACCTAATCTCTAAGGGTTTTTCTCTCTTTTTCCCTTCCCAAAAAATAAAAGTAGAAAGTTCAAAGATTGAAGGTGCAATACCAATCAATGGATTGATACCCAAAAATCACGAGCACACATGCCACATCATCAAGTGTGACTGTCATCTCCCCAAACGGAAGGTGGAAGCTCGAAGTCTCCTCGTGCCACCTCTCTACAAATGCACAGATGAGACCGTGGTCAATCAGGCTGTAGCTGGTATCCTAAAGCCAAGACAGACCGGTGCCCTGCAATCTGTCACGCCACCACCGTGCAACCATGATAAGGGTGGTCTCTTTATCATGCATCATTTCTATCTTCTTTCCACTGCTGATGCATTTTAAATTACCACGCCGCTGCAAATAATAAAAAACAATACCTAAACATTAGTTTACACTCATGGCTTCACAAACAGATTTAACAGTATATAAATAGGCAGTTTCACAAATATCAACATCATTTTCACACAGATTAAATACCTCGTCATCAACCGCCTTCCTAGCCACGTGCACATGGTACCTCCATAGCAGGTCAGTGTCGTGTGGGCCACCGGGATAGTCATCAAGTGGCTCAGGGTCCACCACCTTCTCCTTCTTTTTTCGCCTTCGCCGTGGCTCGACATCTTCCATTTCCTCGTCCATAGCCTGAAGCTCCTCTTCAAGCTTCTGCTCCTCCATTTGCTGCACGTCACGTCATCTACCATATTCTCTTGCTCCGGCTGATGCTCGACATCAGGCTAGACATCAACACGACGTCCTCTAGCACCCCGACGCCTCGGAGGAACAACACCTTCCTCCTCCAGTCGTCAGAGACACTCTCTCCTACGGAAAGCATGCCTTGCCTCCCTTACGCGTCGAGTATTAGAGGTTGAACCTTTTGTAACATGCACACAACACAATCAGCACAAAACAGTACAAAACAGACGGTCAAAACCAATACTGGGTGTTTCCAGAATTTATTTTCCGGATTGCAACAATCCAGTCCGGAAAACGAATTCCGGATTGATTCAGTACAGAGGGAAAAAAACGGAACAAATTGCTTGCATGCATACAGAAATTGAACTCACCTTCCATGTGATGTTTGTCAAGGATTGAAATGCGGTGCTTTTGAGCAAGATTTCACCGGTTTTGGTTGGATTTTTGCAGTTCGGATTTTGGGCTTAGAGGGAGAGAGAAAGAGAGTAAGTAAAAAGTGAAACTGTAAAAATGGGGGGTGAACGTCCTTTTATACTTCGAATGCATCCGGAATAAGTAATCTGAACCAAAAGTTAAGTGTCTGGAGTTTGTTTTTCGGAAGGCAAATTAGTAATTTTTGCAGGGCGCGTGAGAAGGACATAGGGTAGAAAAAGTAAATCTTCATGTTATGTCCATATTTTACAGGTTTGGTATCGGGGAAGCAAGACCCATAACTATTACACTTCAGCTTGCTGGCATGTCAATTTGTTGATTGAAGATGTGTTCATCATAAGGGTGGACAAATTTGTTTTCCCCGTGGATTTCATCATCAGCTAGAAGTTTCAATTATCTTAGGAAGACTTTTCCTAACCACTAGAGTAACTCTCATTGTAAGGTTAACTACACGGATGTGCAAATTTTTTAATACGGTATGATTTTGAATACTTGGCTTCTGAAATGTGTTGTCATAAAACATGTTTATTGTGATTATTTTCTATCATTACCAGAGGATAGGCAATAGTTCATGTTTGGAGGTGCGGTGACTCATAAAAGGAGTCCATCTAAGCTCTCTTAAGGTTGGATTGTTGTATGATAATTAGGTAGTTAATGCTAGTTTAATTAAAGTGTAGTGCATCTAAAGAAATGAGTTTATTTTTTCTCAAATGGTGGCTGAAAGTTAGTAGACATCATAAAGATATTATGTATCTTAAAAAGATTAAAGTGTAGTGCATATTTAATTATTAAGGGAGGGGGTTGTAATAAACATTTCACATGGGAGGGAAACATAATTTACTCTAGCATTTTACTTTTTAAGGGAAAGGATGACTGCAATTCAAGCTTCTCTTAGGGGATTAGGTGTAATTTACTTATACATCAATGTAGAATTGATAAGCACAATTCAGTTGGTAGCTGCAATGACAATATTATGCAGGGGTCAAGGTTTGAACTCTAGACTCCCAACTTCCCCATATTTAAAATGTGTAAGCTCTAACCACTAGGCTACTTGATAAAAAACAAAACCAAGCACACTAAGTGCTCTTACTTGTCAAATTTCACTTGTTTGTTCATTTATACAATATTTAGTTGAGGCCATGCATGGTCTTGCATCAGGAGACGAATGTGTGAAAAGTCGTGCGAAGTCATTACGAGAGAGAGAGAGAGAGAGTGGTTTCTTTAGGTTTTTGGATTTGGATTCATTTGATTCAATCGAACTTTCATTACTTTTGTCCATAGAGAATTTAAACGAAAAATTGTATAATTTTGATTTTAAATCTGAATAAAGTTTGAGTTCAGATTTAGAAAAGGAGAATGAGAGTGATGAATCTTGATTCAACAAGTTTCTGCAACAGTGGCACTACGGTTTTTGAAAAATCTGAAAGTGGTTTGGGTTTCGACTGCGTTCCAATGTTGTTGTTTTTTCTAGAGGTGAGAAACACGCATGAGGGGGGGTGGTGAATTGTGTTGGTCTTTTCATTTGAGTGTTTATCAAAACAATTTAGAGTATGATCAGAAGCAGAGTTCTTATCCGAGTCTGAAATAGAGTTATGTAGCGAAATTAAATTAAACACAAAGAGAGAGAGAAGAAAGAGACGACGCAAACAAATTATACTGGCCCCATAAGCCAAGAGTAATACAATTGACTTCCAATGGATTTTCACTATAACCGCACAAGATTACAATTTGATCAAACACACAAGTAAGAGACTTCCTTTGCTCAATCACACAAGAAAGAGACTTCTACCATCTTAGTTTAATCAAATAAGAAAGGTTGTTGTTTAAACTTGATATACAATCAAAGGTGTAAGAAGTTTAAGCTCAGATGACTTCTGATACTTAAGAAATTCTACTATATAAAAGTTTGTAAGAATTTCTTTAAGTGATTGTGCACTATATATTTTGACAGAGTAAGGGAACTAGTAAAACTATAGAAGTCTTGTTGTTTTTCTTCAACTGCTCAGGTCCTTATATTGGAGAAAATCTGAGAGCCGTTGTTAATAAGTCTCAGTGCATCAAATTAGTCCTTGAGAAGTTTAATCAGAGACATTGAATCTTTTCCTCAAATGGATAATGTCGTTGAGTAGTCATTTGAAATTCTTTTGCTTCTAATAGAATGATTTGTTATATTCTCTTTGTCCTTGAATTTCTTTGTTAATTTCTACACATGGTCAGAAGAAGACAAATTGTACTACTTTGAGTCCGATAGTGACATTCCTTCCGAGTCTTCAGCTTTTGACGTCACTTGCAGATGCTTTATACTTCAGATGATTCATTCCTTCAAATGCTTATGAAATTTCTCTTCTAATTAGGATTTTGACTTTCTAGTTGGCCTTTCTTCAGATCTTGTTACAAGTCTTAGAAGCTTTTCTTTTACTTCAAATGCACTCTTATGCATTCAAAGTCTTCATATTTAAGAACCAAAACTTGATTTAAGAATTCAAATTTAATTTTATGGTCATCCACACTTTAACACACATTGACATATGATAATCGACAAATATGTCGATTATTACCTTGACTTTATCTCCCACTTTATGTGATCTTCGAGTGCATGCAAAACTTATTTACTCTTTATTTAGTTTAATTAGTCTTTTATTGGTTTAAGAATCTTTATTTCAGTTTTTTTGTTTGTTTGATATTTAGGAACCTTTTATGCTTTCGAGTGTTGGTACGACCTTGGGTCACTTATTTTAAGTCTCAAGGATAAAGTTTACACGAGCTGTCTCCAATGAGTGTGGTACGAGGAAGAACGAATATGTTGATTGCAAAAGGTAAGGCTGACAGCTCATAGGGGAAGGTACTGAAGGACGCATCCTAGTGATGTAGGAAGCTACAACGTTGCGACATATCAAACTTGGTTTTTATTGGATATGCACTAAAGTGGGCCTATAACATCTTGTGCTTGGAGAGAAAGATAAGAGAGTCTCAAATAGTACACCAAAGGGATAAGCTATATTCCTATGCTTAATGGTTAAGAAACAAAGCATCGCATGGAAAAAGATCAAAATGACACTAAAGGATAAGAAAGGACTTGTACTATAAAAGGACAACAAGCCTTCATTTGCAAGGGTATGCTAGTGGTGTGTTGGGATGTGTTGAATAGAATAAAGATTGGAGACATCTAGCCTCCTGTAACACCCGAATTTTAATAAACTATATTTTTCCTCTGTGTGTGTGTTCACCTTAGAAAAATCACTATCTATTAATTTAACTAATTTTAGGTGTATATGTGCGCTAGTAATTACCATGATATTTTTGTATACATTAGAGAATTAATAAAAGTGTATGTATATTTATATTTTTACCTACGTCTGGATATAAATGCATATTTTGATTACGTATTTTATAAATAATTATCTTTATATATAAATACTTTTATGATTAATTCTCTTTATGTGTGTACCTGCTATGGTGTGACAATTTTATGCATATTAATCATGATTTAGTAGTTAAATGAAAGTGCTTATTTTACAATTGTTTATATTATTTTTTAATTATTACTTTCTAATATGATAGTATTTTTATGTGAATATTTTTTTAAAAAATAAATAGTTAGGTGTGACATCTTAGAAGGAAGAGGTGAGATAGCAAAAGTTACTATTTTATGGTAGATAAGTATATATAAGTGGTAAAATATAATAAAACCTAACCGTTGACCCAAGCCCAATGACTTGTATTCTTTTCACTCTTTGAAACCCTAATTTCCACACCAAAGGAGGCTCCCATCAGTCGTTAACCTAACTTTCTCTTTCTCCGCACGCGCTCAACAAAACAGTTAACAACCTCATTCCAAACCTTTTACTTCCTCGTCATTCAAGGAGTCATCAAGCTCCACCCTAAGCCATTCTCTTCCTCCGAAACTGATTTTTCGTCTTGTCCCTCTTATAACACTCATTTTTGTGGAATTAGAAGTCTTACTAGGAAGGAAAGCGGCAAAGGTAAGAGCTCTGGTCTTGACCATGATTTAGATTGAAATAATCATACAATATAATAAAGCAAGGTTAGTATTATGGTAAGTATGACATTTGTCATCTAATTAGAGTAGTTAAGCTAATCTAAACTTACTATTAATAGTAAGACTTTATTATTATTAGTACTATTATTATTATTTATTTATTTAAATTTTTATTTTAACATGTTTTTTGAAGTAGACATTAAGAATTTGTTCAAACTATTTTTTCAATATTTGATTATGAAATTTTAAAAAATAGCATTGGGAAGCTGATTTTGTCAACAAAGAAAACATTGGGAAGCTGAGCCCGTATATTTTCAATGAGCAACTTTTCAGTTTTCCAGGTTCATCTATTAGTACCTTCTTTTACCTCTACTATGTATCTCTTCTTTGTACTTGGGAAAAATAAATATTTCACGTTCACAATTGATCTGATTCATCCCTATGTATATAAATAGGATTTGATTGATAGAAATCCTTTGATACCAAAACTTCCTTCTTCTAAATCGTATTTTCATTTAAAAGTTTCAAATTTCTTAAATTTTGTGATGTACACTTGCAATGGCTGGAAACCTTGATTTCAGGCCCTATATTTTTCCGGGTTTTATTTGGTTTTTGATTGCAATACTTCTGTAGTTTTGTCAATTTTGGCTATGGATTTTTGGGTGATTATAAATTATAATTGTGGATGCTATATTTATATTCTTTACATTGAGTGTGGTGCAGGATCAATGGTTTCTTTTAATTACTGTTACGTGCATAAATGCCACGAGTTGAATAACATGGCAAGCTTCATACATTAGTTGAGTCGAAAAAAAGAAAATGAGGAATGTCATCAAGGAAAGGATTACTAATTACATAACTAAAGGATGTACAATGCAGGACAATATTTTACAAGAGGAATGTTAGCAACACTTACTTTTGTGCTTCTCTCCATCACTTGCTATTTTAATGGTATATGAACTATGAATTGGCTCTTGGGGCATGTACGATTGTAAAAGTGTGTTCATTGGTGCAATATTACTGTGAGTTTAGGAGTTTGAATTTTGAAATTCTATGCAAGCTACACTCTATAATTGTACTGAATGATCTCTGTTTAATTGGTAATTTTGCATTTTGCGTTTTCTTAAAAACGAATTAACCTCCTCCATATATATGCGAGAATTTTGTTTGCTAGAATGTGTCAATGTTATTGTAATTATGTCAAAAAGTGACAATTAAAAAGGAAGAGGTAGTATAAACTAATGACTTCTATTTTATTTTTTGGTGATAGTTATTTTTGTTTCTTAATTTGTCAAGAAACCATTCCATATGAATGCAAATTATCAACATAACAATGATATCGGCCCTCTCAACATAAATTGATGGGCAAAAGATAAATATATATCTGTTAACTTGATTTTTTTTTTAAAGCTTACAGCAAAAAATAATATTTAAATTCAATTCAATTTCTAGATGCGCTTTTTACATCATAGATATTTAAAAAAAAATCCTGCGTGTTTTCTTTTGAACAATTGTATTTATAATATCTTCAACTTTTCTTTTTTGAAAGGATGTTCAATCATTGTGTAGTGGTGGTGTTATATATGTTCTATATGTTCAATTGTATCTTTAAAGCCTTAAGTATAATATAAAATATTATGTGATTTTATTTTATTAAGGTAAGTTTAAGATTTTTTCCGGTTACAAAATATAGATTGAGATATAAAGTAAAAAATATTTAATTTTTTAATCTAAATCAAACAAAAAATATTTCCTGTGCATCGCACAGGGGTACACACTAGTATATTATTAAATCAAATATTAATATGCTCTTGAATTCGATGGATGAATGAAAATATTGATTTTGTGATTTTGAGTTCATTGAATAGATCATGTTTCCAAATGTGGTTGACGAAATCTGATGCAAATAAATAGATTTTGCATATCAGTAATAGAAGAAAAAAAAAATCAGAGTTTTTCTTGAAGTTTATTCGTAAAAGTGTTTTCTTGATATTATCTAGGTTGCTTAGTCGTAATCCTTTATGCAATATATTTGTTCGGCTGTTCATCTTTATATGTTGATTATTGGTTATTATTATTATTAGATGTAATCTTATTCTTTAGTTTAGAATATGATGTGTTGTGTGTGATTCTTCCGTGCTCATGTTTTTAATGTAAAGTTATGATGATTATGTGTGAGTGTATCTAGTCTTGGAGCTATTCAAACTATGTGGAATAATGCTTGGAATATTTATTTTTATAAGGAAATAATGCTTGTAAATAATATCATATCCACGTAGTATAACATTATAACTTGTCTCTACTCATATTTCTTTTGAAATAGGTATTTGTGGAATAGGGATTGACATATAGTCTAAAATTCATTTATGAAGACCGTATTTTCGTAGGTTTCTTTCAATTAGAAAAATGTGTCTTTTTTATATAAAGGAAAAAAATATAACAATAAAGTAGTTGTGATTAATAAAAATATAGAAAAAAAAATAACAAAATCAAAATTATAGGAGTAATCTATGAACTTTGATAAATTGGTGCTTTAGATGTAAAGGAGATTTTATGGCTGCCATCTTAATGTTCTTAAAAGAAGAGAAAGAAAAAAGTAAGATAGTTGTGGTGCATAAAATAAAACTGGTTGCAATAAAGGAAAGAAAATTGATTTGGTATGACAAACATTAACTTTGCTGAAATTCGTATGAATTAGGAAGAATAATAAAAGCTGCCAAGTGAGTCTTGTGTGAAAGATTGTGATTTTTGCATTTTCATGGTGTTAAGGCCTCTGTGGCGTAGAAATCCACCTTTTTGGTTTAGGGTCTCTGTGGTGTGTTTTCCTATGTGATGACAACGTGTTTTCCTTATTTTGCATAATACTAAAATTTGTGTTAATTTTATGCTGAAAAATCTGTCATGTGAATTGCTTCCAAATCTGCCTAGCTTTAGCTACCAATCTGCATATTTATCAAGTATAGTAATTCTGTTTATGCTATTGTTTCTGGACATAAAAATCTGCTACAAAAATGTGGTAGCAAAACTGTAGTTAGTCCTGTTTTATAATTTAATACTTACTATAATGTTTGGCAAAGATTTGAGGTCGAGTAATAAAGTATTTTTAATTGTTTTTCATTGAACATAAAGTTGTTTTCGATTTTTAAAGCATACTATGGACTTATGAATATTTTTAAAAGAAAAAGAAATATCTTATGCATGATTCCTTGGTGAAGATTATATGTTCTTATTTGATCTTTTAATTTGTTATTAATTTTATTTCATCGGTGTTGAAGATTAACCCTTACACCAACATATCAGGTATAAAAGATGATGCTCAAGTGTGATATCGAATTCGACGTGCGTGGGGATTAACCATGGGACGTTAGGAGAATAATATGTTACTCTTATTATTTTAATTGTAACAAATTGAATTAGTGTTTTTATTTTTAATGATTTAAGTGTGGGACAAGGTTCTAGCTATCTGTTATGAATCTTAGTTCTTGATATTTAAGTTACATTGTTATTTGTTAATTATGAGTGAGTTTTTAATTTATATTTTAGTATTATAGTATTGTGAGAAAGAAAGAAAAAATATTATAATCCAAAGTGAAAATACTTTTCAATTATTTAGTTCATATAATTTTTTTTTTTTTTTAAAAAAAAAGATAACCTCAATTCTTATAAGATATAAAACAAATAATGTCTTAAAATTTAGGGCGTTACACCTCCGATCAACTCTAGCCACCAACTTAGAGATTCAAATCACTATTGTGGTTAAACAAAGATTAGGTAATAATTATGTTTGCAATTTCAGTTTGTTACAACCTTTACAGCTTCTTTCAAACACATTGTTTCATTGCCAAATCTTTGGAAGTAAAACTTGATCACTTTTATTTTTGATGCTATAGTTCCCTGAGACCGAGAGGGCATGAGAATGAAAAATGTTTATTTGATATGAGTTACGTTCCTAAGTATCAAGAGGTGACAGGAACAAGATAGACTATTTTGAACGAAAACTAGATCTTGGAAGAGCCTGAAAGTGTTGAGATCTAACTAGAACTCTTGTCATAGGTTACGGCTCAGCCACTGTCACCATTGATGATCTAACCTAGTAATGTTGCATGTTAAGCATTGTGATTGTACCCCCGATAGAAGTATCTTCACATTCTTAACATGATGGATGAGTCAAAAGACTCCAAAGGCCATCAGATTGCCAGGAAGCTATGCGAAGCTATAACTCTCTACATTTTTTCTGTGGAAGTTGTACTAACCTATAACTTCCATCTCAGAGTTGTAGCATTATAAATATTGCAAATATCTACTTTTACCAAGTTAATTCCTTAACAACACTTTTTCACATGAATCTCTTAATTCTTTTGACATGCTTTATTTGCTTTTGCATTTTACTTTAGAACCTTAAAATCTTATCTTTGCTATGTATCACTTTAGGTCTTAAATAAACTTAGCATTTGAAAATACTTAAAACCTATCCACTCCAATCCTCGTGGGGTCGATACTCTACTTACTCTTTATTACTTGTTACAATAGTGTATACTTGCACTTTGCATGTATTGGAAAATAGACAACTATTTTTCGAGCATCATCATATCCAATTATTCTTTCATACTTGTTATCATAAAAACTTCAGAGGCTTGTACAAAACCCATATTTTTTTTCAACATTTCCCCCTTTGATATATTAGTTCTTTTTCCAATTTTGACCCAATCAACACTGGCGTGGCAGCTTAGTTAACTGAGTGGTGTGTCACGCATGTAATTATCTATTTAAAGAAAACCACATGTATAATTGTTGAATTTAAAAAAAATGGAAAGAAAAAAGGAAGGTACACATGAGGATTCTAATAAACCTGCTTAATAACTTTATCAATTAGCTTCTCCATCATCTTCTTAACTTGCAACTTCATCAAACACAACAACTTCATCAAACCCCAAAAAAAATCCCCATTTTTTTATTTACTATCTACGTAGAGAGGGGAAAAATGTAGAGATTAATACACCAACCACCACCTCTATTCTCCTCATCTTCTGCAAATCATCATCACTATCCATACTAAAATAAAAACCAGTAAAGCTTATCAAACAGTTGAACCCTAAAATTATAGGAATGTTTCTTAGGTAAAACTGTTGTTAATTCTTTTAATCTTGTTTCGTGTTAGTAAATCTAAAACACCAATGCTTTTGAAGCTTCACACCATCAAACTTGCACTTGTTGCTCCTTCATATGAAACTATTTCTATTCCTAGTAAAACCATGCAACAACAACCACTACTTGATCATCCCAATGACCCAAATTCTCAGTTCAAGAATTCGAATCTGCATAATTTTTTTAAGAAAAGGGCAACAATAATGGCTTTCTTTTGGGGCAAAAGAATTTGCACACCAATTGTTCAACGAAATGGGTAAGTTACAGTGATTTTGAGGCAAAAGAATGCAATTCATTATTTGGATAAGGCTTTTGGACCTTGGATTTTTTCTTCTTCTGGATTTCTATGTGTTTTTTGTGGATGTATCATGACGAAAAAGAGTTCGTGTGAGAGAGGAGAGAAGAAGATTTCTTTGTGTTTTTGAGATCTTTGAAATGAAGTAAGCAATGAATTAAACCCATCTTCAGGTTTGCATGTTTTGTCGATTTTGCTATGATATGAAGCGATTGATGAAGTTAGTTTGGGATTAAGGTTCTGAGAGGGAGAGGGAGAAGGGCGATGGATAGGAATGGAATTTGAAGGTGTTGAAGTAGAATAATAGCCATAGACTCAACCTTGGCCCTTGATTTTACCAAAGGAAGAAGTGAAAAGAATAGATATGAAATGAATCGATTTTGGGGTTGAAATCCAGAGGAAGAAGAAGTAGAAGTGATTGGAAGGTGGTGTTGGTGGCCTGTGTTGGTAGAGAGAAAGAAGGGTCGGGCGAGAGAATCCTCACGTGTCATTCCTTTTTTTCTTTCCATTTTTAATTTTTTTTAATTCACCGGATAATACACATGGTTTTTTTTTAAATAGGTAATTACACACCTGGTATGCCACTCAGTTAAGTGATTTGCCACGACAGCGTTGACTAGGTCAAGATTGAAAGGAAAAAAAAAGGACTACTATTGCAAAGGGGGCAAAACATATGGGACCAGATTTTTCATTTTTTTTAGGGGGCCAAAATCACAACTTTAGGAAAGATAGGGGGCTAAAAGTAAACTTTAACGTTAAAAATAATAAATACAAATTTTATCCCATTTTTTTATCCAACCCTGTCAAAGAAAAACACAATAAAAAATTATCAACAAAAACACTCCAACCCAGACAGAATTCACCGTTTCACGAATCACATGTCCCTCCTTCCACGTTTCTACAATTTTCATATCATTCCCCTTCTTCAATACTCATCTGCAACTTCTACTTAACATCTCCAAATATTCTTCAATCATTTATCCAGCAATTGACACATTGAGACAACTTCAAGCTTACCGAGAAAAGGCAACATACAGCTAGTTGGAGCAGGTGAATGGAGTTGATGAGAGTTATCAATGTAAGTCAATTCCAAACAAGGGAAAAAGAGAGTTGATTACAGTTTTGATCAAGGGCAAATGAGACAAAATATGGGATGTAAACCTGCGATGGGGAAACTTTGCTAAGAATCGATTTTGAACAAGAAACGTACGGTCGCAGTGGCGAGATGAAGGACACCTAAACATGAAGAAATTGCGTTGAGGAGCAAGAACAACCGTTCGACACTTCTGAAAAGTAATTAACGAAACAAGTAAAGAAAATTAAATTTTGCTTGGATCAAAACCATTGTGTCGTCTTGAAATTTTAAGAAAATAAGTTTATGTCCTCCTATTTTAAAAACAAGTTTTTTGGTTCCGCTATTTTACTTTTTTTTTGGAATATTGTTATTAATTTATGAAGTGGCAACATTTATTAGACTTAATTTTTTGCTAACACATATATTTTGCGTGGCCTAAATAAGCGTTTTCATGTTATAAATTAATGGGTCTTATTGACTTGTGTCTTTAGGGTACAAGTTAAGAAACTTAAAATAGAATTAAGTAATAAATTTTATGGTGAAAAGATAACTTTTGAAACTTTTAAGATATTGAATGCATAATTTCCAAAAAATAACTTATACTTTTAGTTTCTTAACTTATGCTCCAAGGGCATAAGTTAACATTTCCCTAAATTAATAGAGAAAATTATAAAAAAAAATCAAAATATGTAATGATGTATTAAAATTTCGAGAAAAGAAAAAATAGGGGGAGCAAAAACTGGTTTTTTAGAAAAAAGGGACCAAAGCTTCATTTTCCTGAAAATAGGAGAACAAAATTTGCATTTAAGTCTTTTCATTTTAATGTTAATTGTGTAAAAATAAAAAAATATATTATATCAGTCATTTTCATCTTCCGTGACACACAATTTCTCTTTGATGACAAATTAGAGGTTAAACTAAAGGAAGAAGAAGCAGCAACTTATAACCATATTTTTATTTTATTTTACATAATTGCACTTTTGACCTTCAAAGTATTACAATTATACGATTTTGGTCTTCCACTTAATTTTTGAGCGATTTTGGTCTCTTATGTTCTTTCCTTTTGTGATTCAATGGTAGCTTTCAAAATGTATGTTAAGTTAACATCATTTATTGATGTGTCATCCATATCTCTTATATATCCAACATTAAACGTGTTCATACTCATATTTACATCTTAAGGTTTTAGGTTTGGATGTGGTGTCATGATCTCTTGTTAATACCACATCATAAATTCATTGTTGCTCCTGATGCTCGAACTCCCTAACAAGTGGTATCAAAGCCTTAGTTCGGCTTGGTAAGAGAGCAAGAGTGGGGTCTGGTATTTGAGCTAATTATAGCGATGTGATATATTTGCACTTGATGGAAAGATTGGTTGTATTCAAGTGTAAATTAACAGTAGTCCCACATCGATTGTAAATGTAGTCATTGTTTGACATATAGAAGATGTGTATCATATTCACGATGCATCCAACAAAAACATTGTAAGTGAATGGATAAATATGATAAGAAAAAATGAGCAGGTAATTAGGAGAGAATAAAAATTATGTGAAAAAAAGATATATAAAATTTTCGTGGGAGAAGATCCAAATCAATAAAATTTAGGATAGAAATGTGGTGTCATCATATCTTGTTAGTCATACATTATTAATCTTTTTCTTGTTCCTGCTTCACAAACTTTTCAACAAAGTAATGATCGATTATTATTACATTAATATAATTTCGATCACTATTTTCAATTTAACTACACATAGAAGATCTCCTTAATTGATTTATTGCTGATAACGTTTTGTTTCCATCTCAATTTGCACAAGTGAATTTGCATATCCCGCTATATTATTTTATTATTAGACAATAAAGTCATAAGTATAAGGTTTTTGTGAACATAACTCAATTAATATGGATAATGCATTTTCATATGTAAGGGTTGGAGTTCAAACTCAAAATTTCCCACTTATTCAACTTAAGAGTGAAAGTATAACCCGACTAATAGGATAAAAAATAAGTTTACGAATGAACGACCATGTTACTATTTAAAATTAAACTTGCTTGATATGTTTCATTACATTCTTAATTATTGGAAACATCGAGTATATAAAATTTAATATCTTTCGAGAAAATTAGTAAACCACTTTGCAGACAACTTTTGGTGTCTTTTCAAACCATTTTTGTAATCCACAAAATTCATGCCAAATCGCATTGCATAACCTGATGCCCATTCAAAATTGTCAAGAAACGACCATGCAAAATATCCTTTTATATTTACGCCCTTCCTAATAAAAAATAAAATAAATCATGTATGAGAAAACAACTATACTTTAAATATATAATATATAGCCACTCTAAGAAACCCTTATAAAAACTAATCTCAAAAATTAAATATATAAATATTGTTCACTTACTTGATTGCAGATCGAATGTAATAGAGATGACGATGGAAATAATCAATTCTATAAGTGTCCATAAGGGCTTCCTCTAATGATAGTGTTGGATCATTGAACTCATCAATACCTAAAAATTAAGTTTTCAAAAAAGATTTTGATCATATATATGTTAGATAAAAATATCAAAAGAAAATTCAGACATAAACGTCAACTACTTTTATCGAAAAATGTTATGTATTCTATCTTTACACAGACATCTACAAGTACTTGATTTTAGCGCTTTTATACACTTTTCATTTCATTTTAGCCAAATATTATGGAACACCTACGGCTGGAAGACGATGAAGAGGAGATTGAGATCCCAGAGGAAGAATTGGCACGGGAAGGAGTAGGGTTTGATCCAAACTTATGTCTGGTTGGGAGATTCCAAACCAATAAGCAAGTCAGGACACACATGGTGAAAGAGAACATGAAGAACGTCTGGTCCGTGGTGAAAGGAGTGGAGGTAAGACAAGTTAAGACGGGGGTCTTTCTGTTTCAATTTTTCAATAAGCATATGATGGTGTTGGGTGCAATGGCAGAAGGGGAGAGTCCAGAAGATGTAGCTTTACACACAGTTCCTTTTTGGATCCAAGTTCATAGTTTACCGGTGGGATACATGGCGGAGACCGTGGGTCGTAATGTGGGGAATTATGTAGGGGAGTTTCTGGAGTATGATGAGAAGAATAGTTTGGATTTTTGGCGAAGATACATGAGAATTCGAGTTATGGTGGATGTCAGGAAACCACTCGTCTGTACAAAGAGTATCAAGAAGAGATGCAATTGAATGCAGCATTGAATGCGACAGGTCAAAATGTAACCGCAGAAAATAATGGAGCGGTTATCATTGAAAAACAAAAACGGAAAGACATGATGGCAGACTTAATTAGGCAGCAGGTACAACAAAAATCATTAAAGAAGGAAAGAATATTCAATTATGATGCAATGATTGCTGCAAAATCTTTAGAAGAGGGGCGATCAACACTGAACACGGCAGAGGAAGATGATTTGGTGGAAACTGACATAAAGCGCTTAAGAGATGGAACAAATAAGGAGTCAAGGAATGTTGCAGCTTTTGTAAAACAGACTAAAAATTCAAACCAAATGCAAGTGGATGGAAACAGTGGACCAGAAGGAACAAACATGTCAACAATAAAAAGTAACCATTTTTTTATCGGCAGGTCCTGGCAATCAGGCCTGCCGGGACCAATGAGTATCATGAGTTGGAATTGCCGGGGCTTGGGCAACCCGAGCGCAGTTCCCACATTAAGAGACTTGTCCCGGAAGTATCGCTTAGATGTCCTTTTTCTTTGCAAGACTTTGGTTCATGCTAACAGAATAGAAGAAATAAGAATACGATTGGGTTTTGACGCTTCTTTTGCAGTAGATTCCATTGGAAGAAGTGGAGGTTTAGCGATACTATGGAAGCACCCTTTTGGGTGTAATCTCATAATTATTCTCAAAATTTTATCAACATGGAAGTGACCCACCCACATCATCCAAGATGGAGGTTTACTGGTTTTTATGGATGTCCAGAAAATGATCGAAGAAGAGAGTCGTGGGACATGCTTCGTACTCTAGCACAAGACAACTCTCTACCTTGGTGTGTCATGGGAGATTTCAACGACTTGCTGTCCAACGAAGAAAAAAGAAGTAGAGTTGATCATCCACCGTGGAGGATAAGGGGTTTTCGAGAGGCTGTTCAAGATAGTGGCTTAATTGACATACACTTGACGGGATATCCATTCACATGGGTAAAGGGAAGAGGCAGACATGATATGAAGGAGGAGAGAATTGATAGAGCTATGGCAACTCAGACGTGGTGTGATATGTTTCATCAAAATCAATTGCATAATGTTATCTCACACCGTTCCGATCATTTCCCAATACTACTCAAGCTGCAAGAAGTGGCACGTAGAAGAGGAGGAAAAGAGTTCAAATTCAAAAATGCTTGGCTCATGGAGGATGAACTGAATGATATAGTTATAAGAGGATGGGAGAGATGTCAAGAAGGCGAAGTGCTGTCACGTTTAAGGAGCTGCACAGAAGTAACGAATGAATGGGGGCGCAAACTAAGGTTCAAGTATAGAGAAGCTATTGAGGAATGCCGAGAAGAGATGGAGAGACTTCGAGGTTGTGTTCAAATCTCTCAAGTGGCAAGATATGAGGAAGCACGAACAAAGATGGGGTGTTTGTTGGCACAAGAAGAAGCTTTTTGGAAGCAGAGGTCGAACGTTTACTGGTTAAAGGATGGTGACACAAACTCTCGCTTTTTTCATGCAATGGCAAGTACCAAAAAAAGACGTAACAACATCATGGAGCTGAAGACGGATGAAGGAGACACAGTCACGAAACATCATGATATTTGTGGAGAAGCAAAAAACTATTTCGCAAAATTATTCTCTAGTGATGCGAACATGTTGGATACCACATTGGAGTATATTAGCCCAAGAGTAACTGAAGTTGACAACCGTATGCTCTTGTCTCCATTTAACATTTCAGAGTTTAAAAAAGCTTTATACTCCATGCATTCCGACAAAGCACCGGGGCCAGATGGATTGAATCCGGCGTTTTACAAGAGATTTTGGCACTTATGTGGAATGGAAATTTTTCATGCAGCAACCTCATGGCTGAATAATGGTGAGTTTCCATCTCAAATTATGGAGACGAATATTGTTCTTATCCCCAAGAAAGATAATCCGGAAACTATGAAAGACCTTTGGCCGATTTCTTTATGTAATGTTCTTTACAAAATTATATCAAAGGTTTTGGCCAATAGACTTAAGCCACTTTTACAAAAATATATATCTCAAGAACAGTCGGCTTTTATAGAAAATCGTTCTATTATTGATAATGTTATGGCTGCACATGAGATTATTCACCATATGAAATGTAAAAGGAGAGGCAAGGTAGGCGAGGTTGCTTTGAAGATAGACATTAGCAAAGCCTATGATAGAATGGGAGTATGTGAAGAAAGTTTTGAGCAGAATGGGTTTTCATGATAGATGGCTGAAATGGATGACTATGTGTATGGAAAGCGTTAACTATCAAGTGCTTGTTAATGACGAGAAAGTGGGACCAATAATACCTAAAAGAGGGTTAAGGCAAGGTGATCCACTGTCACCTTACCTTTTCATTATATGTGCAGAAGGTTTATCTGCGTTATTAAAAAGAGCTGAAGCGAAGGGAGATATTCATGGCATTAAGGTGTGTCGAGGAGCCCCACTTCTCACACACTTATTATTTGCTGACGATTGTTTCTTGTTTTGCAGAGCGACTATTAGAGAAAGCACAAAAATAAAGGAAATTTTACAGGCATATGAAGCAGTTTCGGGTCAGGCAATAAACTTCCAGAAATCAGAAATCTTTTTTAGCAAGAACACTTTGGAAGTGGACAGAGAGGCAATCAAGGTCTGTTTCAGGTTACAAATACAATGGGAAGTGGGAAGTATCTTGGCATGCCATAAGTAATAGGCCGAAGCAAGAGGGCAATGTTTGGTTACTTGCGGGATCGAGTATGGAGAAAGATTCAGCAATGGTCCGGGAAGCATCTTTCATAAGCGGGGCGAGAAGTTCTCATCAAGTCAGTAGCACAAGCAATTCCGACATATTGCATGAGTACTTTTCTATTACCTACATCTTTAGGGGAAGAAATCCAGAAGATGATTAACTCGTTTTGGTGGGGATCGAATAGAAGGCAAGGTAGAGGAATAAATTGGCTAAGATGGGATAAATTGACAATGCGGAAGGAATATGGAGGTATGGGATTTAGACATTTGTTTGGCTTTAATTTAGCTATGCTAGGGAAGCAAGGTTGGAGGCTTCTTACTAACCAAGATACTATTGTTGCGCGCATCTACAAAGCTAAATACTTTCTGAAGACTGATTTTTTGGGGGCTCGTCTAGGTCATAACCCAAGTTATATTTGGCGTAGTATCTATGCTTCACAGGTAATAGTTAGAGGAGGTCAAAGATGGAGAATTGGTAATGGAAAGAGTATTGCGGTGTGGGCAGATCCGTGGCTGAGGGAGGATGAAAATTCGTATGTCTCAAGTGAAAAAATTCAAGGCATGGAAAGTATGAAGGTGGCAGATTTGATGAGTGGAGAAAATTGGAATTGGGGATTGATTGCAGCCATTTTTAATGAACAAGATAGGAAGGCAATATCCAAACTGGTGTTGTTGCATCGAGATAGAGAGGACAAGCGCATTTGGAAATTTAATAGTCAGGGAGTTTATACGGTAAAGTCCGCATATAGATATGCAATGGAATCACTTGTTGATAATGATGAATACCGAGTACCGGGAGAATGGACTAGAATGTGGAGTTTGGAGATTCCACAAAGAGTAAAAGTTTTTCTCTGGAGAGCGTTGAGAGGTGTTCTTCCTACGCGTATGCGACTGCAGGACAAAGGTGTGCCATGTACAGATTGCTGTCCTTTTTGTGAAACAAATTATGAGAACGACTGGCATGTTTTTATTGGATGCCACGAGGCGAAGATAGTTTGGCGAACAACTGGCTTATGGGACGTGATTTCTACTACTGTTGCTGTTGCTGAGAGCTTTGCAGCTTGTATTTTCTCTTTACTGTGCAGGTTGACAGTTGAAGAGTGCAAGGACTTGGTAATGATGTTATGGTGTATTTGGAGACGTCTTAATGATAAGGTATGGGATGGTGAGCTGCAGCCGAGTAACATAGCAGTCCAGCTAGCGCGCGAGTTGTTATTTCAATGGCAAGCCGCAAGAAATTCTGCTACTGCACACAATCAACATTCACCGCAAGATACAGTTACGTGGCAGCCACCAGCAGCGGGATTTCTGAAGTGTAATGTAGATGCAGCCATCTTCAGGGCACAAAACCGGTTTGGGACAGGTATGTGTATTCGAGATCATCGTGGCAGGTTCGTAAAAGCTGCTACAACTTGGTATGAAGGTTGTCCCCCTCCTCAAGAAGCGGAAGCAGTTGGATTACGCGATGCCATTTTGTGGCTTGGACAGTTAGAATTATCAAATGTGCAAATAGAACTAGATTGTAAACTAGTGGTTGATAGCATATATGATAAGAATAACAACCAGGCAGAATTTGGTAGTATCATTGATGACTGCAGGTCACTATTACAGCAATGTACAAACTTTAAGATAAGTTTTGTTAGGAGACAAGCGAATGTTGTCGCTCATAGTTTCGCTAGGGTGTCTATATTACAAGCTCGTCACCAAGTCTTTGATTTGATTCCATCTTGTATTCCAAATTGTGTGATGAATGATATGATATGAGTTTTTGTTGGTAAAAAAAAATATATGAATTAAAGTGTGTTTACCATTTTCGGTGATGTAAATCAAAGGATTGTTGTACACTTTCTTGACATAGAGTAACAATGCTTGAATTCCTTTAGGATAAACATATAACCAACTTGAAGCTGCCTGCACAAATATAATTGCAAACATAACCTAAATATATATACACACACTTAAACAATTATAAAGTTATAATATGCTATGGTATACGTACCCTTGGACCTATTGGAATACCATTGCGCTCAGCTTTCATCACAAAAACAAAAGATATAATTTTATATCATCAAATTAAATTCAAAAGTATTCATTAATTTACAGAATGATCAATAAATAAGGACATGCATACTTGTAATATTGGCATTAAAATCAGTGAGGTAATTGAGTCTACCATTTCTTAGTTGTGGTGCATCGGTAGCATAGATAGATGTATAATAGTTTAGTCCAATGAAATCAAATGACCCTTTAAGTAGTCTTGCTTGCTCTTTAGAGAACTTTGGCAATCGTTTTCCAACAAGAGAACACATGCTTTGTGGATATTTCCCTGTTGTTAATGGTTCCATAAACCTGTAATCAATGTCACAAACAGAAAGAAAAAAAAAATCTCACGAACAATTATTATTTTTGAGAAGTACTATACAATATAGTCCAACAAATTATAGAGAGAAATAAAATGCTAGAGATGGATTGGTTTTGGAATTGATAGTGTGATGATTTCAAATGAATGTACAAAATGATCGCCTTTTATTATGATCTTGGAGTAACTAATATAACTAACTAACAACTAACATTTCATGGAAGCTGCTTCATACTTCTTGTTTTGAACCTTTGATAAAATACCATTTGAGTTTTGGGGTCTACCGTTAGTGCAAATCCAAGGAAACCAGGAGTGACTCCTTGATGAAGAGATCACCTTTTGATAGGAGTAAGAGCGGTGCTCATAAATATAACAAAGTACTCTTTCTAATTTCGAAAACAACAATTTAAGTATGCATATAGTTATAAACTGTTTTGGAGCGGATTTGCACATCGTGTGCTAGTTTACTCATGATCAATACATATTTGCTTATAAAAAAAAAAACTAAACACCACTAAGTTCTAACTTCTTTAAAAAAATATAAACTAATTCTAATTAATATCCAACTATATCTAGCTAGTATTCCAGTGTAGAGTTAAGCACTTACCATCCAAACATGAAGTCTAGTCCTCGTTCAGCAGCTTTTTGATCGACTTTGTTATCAGAAAGTGGAATGAACCAACTAGCCACCAAGGTTATGCCTATCACACCCTTTTGAGATTCCTATATATAGATAATTTTTTGGTTATTAGGTATCTTGAACTTTAAATTAAGTTCTTAACTAAGTTATAACAAACCTGATACTTCTTCTTGTACACATGGGCAGCTGCGGCATGAGCGAGTAATTGGTGATGCGAAACAATGTAAGGCTCTTTCCCTGAATCACCACCAGTGCAATTTGAACTCAACCATTTAGAACATCGACCAGGTGGAAAGATCCCTAATGCATAGGAAGAAACGCTGAAAGACGATGGCTCATTGAAAGTGATCCAATACTTCACCCTATCTCCAAACTCTTTGAAACAAAGTTCCGCATAGTCTTGGAAATCATTTCTAAAAATAAGCCATGGATTATGGATATTAATGCTTAGTATTGTTGTTTTTTGATTGGTTAACATACAATTTGTTCCAAATACAAAACTAGCCTAATGAGGATCTTCATATACAAAGCTATTATAGATAAATAACATGAAAAAAATGAATTAACACCTTACTAATATTTATGTAAATAAGATTTAGGTAATTATGTATCACTTACACAATGAGAGGGCTTAAGAAGCCGCCATACTCGTCCTCTAAAGCTTGAGGAAGATCCCAATGAAATAAAGTTACGAATGGTTGTAGACCTATAAATATATATTCAAATACCTTTGTTTACATTTAATGCTGTTTGAAATGTTAACATGTGTAGTAGTTTAATAAAAATTCAAGTAAACTAAGTATGAACTAACCATTAGCCAACAACTCATTGATAAGGTTGTTGTAATATTTGACTCCTTCTTGGTTTATACCTCCATTAAGTTTTCCTTCTATTGATAGTTTATTAAAATTGAAAGAAAAAAAATGTGAAACATCAACTTAATTAGGTAAAATTAACTAGGAGTTGGTCGTTTAAGTTTAACTCACTTGGGAGGATTCTAGACCAAGAGATTGAGAATCTATAAGCATCCAAATTCATATTCCTCATGATGCCAACATCTTCCTGCGATATTTAAGTGTATAACCTACTAGTTCCATATTTTTTTGAAATAACATACTTTTATTTTATTCTACAAAACAAAATAGATAATATAATACAAAATAGTAACCAATTGCTGGGGATATTGAATTTGATTTTTCTCCATTGAATCTCATTATCTTATAATAATTACTTTACTAGTTTTCTATCTTATGAAAGATTTTATGGATTAATTAATTCTCATTAAGTAAGTAAAAAATATATTATATTTTGTATTTTAGTCGATTTCGTATTATCACCTGGATTTTTTAACAATATTGACTATTATTTTTTATAGTTCGTAGCCGAAGTGATGATATACCATCTAATACTCACACATAGGTGTCAGATTCAAACCCGAATGAATGTCTTCAGTCTAGCAATATAGGCATTGACGTTGGCATTTGAGCTAGACCTCACAAACAATCATGAACTTTAAATTGATAATCTCTTAAACTATTCACAATTTTCAACATTATTCATCATTCTTAATATTATAGGGGTCCTTGTTCATGATTTTGATCATAAATAGAGTACCTTATAGCGGTAATATTGGTCAACCGCGACATCTCCGTTGCTTCTGTCTAATATCTTTTCTGCATGTTGAACATTTGTTTCATTGGTAAAAGGCTAAAAATAGAATTATAACATAGGTGCATCTAATATGGAACAAATAAAATTATAATAATAGGGGCGTATATAATAAAAACTAATTTTATGTTAATAAAAATTTAGAATAATCGTAATATGTTACTAACTTTTATTTTGAAGCAATTTTTGCAAAATTTATTAAAATTCACATTTCAAGAAGGTTCATATTAGATTGTCCCTTATAATAGTGCTTCTCGAATCTATTTCTTTTATAAAATACTTCTCAAATATAATTAAGTTATGACATTCGGCCTCTCATTCCATAAAATTTGATTTGCATCTTTTACAACATAATACCGTCAAATTAAAATGTTCTCTCATATTGCACCATTGAGCAGAATAACATAGCGTATTTTTTTTTTTTTATTACCAGTGCTATACACATCAATATTGGTTTGTGGTGAACATGTTTGTAAATAATAACAAAAAATCAAACACAATAGTAAATTATTTGTTCTATTTAAGCTGTTTTTATCATAGATATGATTTTTTTTTTAATTTTGTTGATTAATTCTTTTAAAATAAATTCTATTGTAATTAGTATATAAACCAATAGCAAAACAATAATAATAATAATAATAATAATAATAATAATAATAATAATAATAATAATAATAATAATAATAACAACAACAACAACAATAATAATAATAATAATAATAATAAAGAAAATAGAAGAGTATTTTTTTGGAAATATAGAAGAGTTTTGTTCTTTTGCATATAAATAAATATAAGAATTTCACCCAAAAGAAAAATAGTCCCTTTCTTGACTAGAAGAAATCAAGTGTCTTGTTTGACTAACCTTGTTTAAATTATCTTTTTGCATAAAAAACGATCATTAAAATATTAAATATTATTTATGGTAGGACATTTTTATTTTAGAGAAAAAAGTGTAAAACTTAAACATATTTTAAAATTTTCAACTCATCATAAAAGTACTCTTCATCCCTTTTAATTAAATCAAAGTCGTAAAATCAATCTTGATACAGAATAAAAAAAGCATTGAGTTGTTACTAAATCAAAATTAATTTTAACATTTTACATGCATCTTGAATTCAATCCGAAAAATAGATGGAGAAATCAGATACCTGGATACTTATGAGTGTAGGTGTCCCATATACTTGCTCCTCTCCCACCTTCTTGTGCAGCACCTTCGTACTACATGATATATATCATGGCAACAACCAAATTGTTCATTTCATTTACCTTGGTTTAACTTAAACTTGGTGGGACTTTGAATATTTTATAAAACTTTAAACCATTATTATTATTTTTTAAAATCAATGCTCATAAATTAAAAACTACATTTTGGTCCGACTAAAATTGAATTCAAATCTGTAAGAAGGTCTCATTGAAATAATCAGGTACCGGTCGGCCGGATTTTTTATAACGTAATATTAAAAATAATAATATTTTACCTGGTATGCTGAAGATGCTGTCCCAAAAATGAAGTTTGTGGGAAAACTAGTTCGATTAAGTGAAGAAACATCAAGAATTGGTGAAACAACCTCAGCAGATGGTAGCGTGGTGAAGAGATTGAAGAGAATGAGAATTAAAAAGACTCTGAATAATTTCATATTCAGAGCCATGAATGAAAAACTAATTGACTATTGTGCTTGATCCATTGAAAATATGGTTCCTTTTATAATTTATATTTAGAGCCAAATATAGAGAAAAAAATGGTGTTAATAGTTAAGAAACAGACAAATATAGGTTGTAACTATTTTTCAAATATAGAGCAAAAATTTGGTGTAGGCTGTATTTGTCTATAGCTACAACCTACGGATAAAATTGGTGTTATTGGCGAAGTAACTGACAAATCTAGATCTCACAAACAATCATGAACTTTAAATTGATAATCTATTAAAGTATTCACTATTGTCAACATTAATCATCATTCATAATATTTTAGAGGTCATCATTCATAATTTTGATTGTATATATTACCTTATAGTGGTAACATTGGTGAACCGCGACATCTTTGCTACTTTTGTCTTGTATCTTATTTGCATGTTGAACATTTGTTATATTTGTAAAAGGATAAAAACAGAATTATAATATAGGTGCATCTAATATGGAACAAATAAAATTATAATATTAGAGGTGCATATAGTAAAAAAAATATTAATAAAAATTTAGAACAAATATAGCATTTTATTAAAAAAGATTAAAATTTATAGTTCACCATTCTAGAGGATTAGACCGCCATTTGTAATAGTGTTTCTCAAATTTATTTCTTTACAAAATACTTCTCAAATATATATTTTTGACACTCGGCCACTCAGTCGTCCTTGTGAGCTTCACTCAGTTGGTAGGGACAATGCATAATATATGCAAGGTCCAAGGTTCAAACCCCGGCCACCACAAAAAAAAAAAAAACTCGGCCACTTAGTCCATAAAATTTGATTGGCAACTTTTACACCATATATATCTTCAAATAAAAATGTTCTCTCAGGGAGATAAAAACTCATATTGCATCATTCAGCAGAATAAAAGTGTTTCTTTATTGTGTATCAAAATAACCTAGTACACAACAATAATCGTTTGTGGTGAACATGTTTGTTTGTTAGTTGCAACAAAATATCAAACACAATAGTAAATTATTTGTTCAGTTTAAGTTATTTTTTTAAAAGTGTTTTTATTTTATATATGAATTTTTTAAAATTTTTGTTGATCAATTCTTTTAAAATAAATTATAGTATAATCAGTATATAAACCAATAGCAAAAAATATAATAAAAGAACACAACTATATTTGTATCTAAAATTTCATAATGCCACTTTGACCCATTATATATCTTTTTAGTGCAAGCAAATTAGTTTTGGGAGGATGAAGAAGGTGGTGTAAATAATTTAACTCTCTGATGGTTCCTGGCAAATCAGAATTGAAGTCTAGCTTCTTCTTTATTGTTGTAGTGTTGTAAGCTTGTAGAAGGGTTGTGGAATTTCTTGTGCTCAGACGAAGTTTATATTTCTCTAATGAATCTAATTTATGTATAGAGAAAAATAAGAACACGAGATTTTATCACTGTAATTTGGCGTTCAATTTTTACCAAGTTTAAATGTCTTTGAGTTGTGTATAACTATTATTCATTTACATTAGAATAGTTGTGAGAAATCAGAAAATTGAGATATGATTACTGTTAGAGCAAATTTTGGGAAAAGAAAAAGAAAACGAGCAAAATACTCATGCATTTTTAGATGGATCTTGATAACTTGTGCCATAACAGCACAAGTCAAGGAATTTAAAAGTAGAAGTTTTTAGGTGGATTTAATATTTTGATTTACTTATCACTTATTATTCTTGATCGTTATCATTGTGTTTCCTTATGAATGCACACACTCTCGTCATGTGTGCATAGTCCAATGTAAGCCATGTAGAGCAATTATGAACCTCACATTTATTTAATTCTTGGAAAACAAGGTAACAAGAAATTTGGTAAAACCAAAACTAGAAAGATAGAGCAAGAAACAAAAATAGGATCAGTCCAAACGCAAACACAATTCATATAATGCTAGAGACCATACAATTCTTCCTAGGATATTGGATATTGAGACACTAATTGTCTTCATCCCATTGATTAAAATATAAAAGATATATAGTATTGGGAAATCCTTGCACGACTTGTTATCAAGATCAATATACAAGCCCGTACTACTTAATTACATGCGATTTTGTCACTTCAAGCTTTGAGAATTGTTTCTCTGCCAACTTTAAATCTTGCAAACTATTTGAGAAAGCTTCTCTACAAAGAACACATTATGCAAATAGCCATCATTATTTTATGGAAAAGGTGAAAACAAAAATATAAGATGGAAATAAGAAATAATTTAATCAAACCTATATGCTATGTTTTCATGGCTTCTAATTATGAGGTCAATATTCATTACTGTAAATCAATATGAATTTAGCACCAGAAAATGGAAAATTTGAATCATACTAACCTGTAAATCTATATTAGGATCATTTTTGGATGCATCTAAAGATAAGCATATATCATAGGAATTCATGATCGCTTTTTCTGTTAATGAAAGCTGCTGCTCCACATCATCGAGGTCAGTATAACCAGGCAACTACATGAATTTCATATATGCTAACATTGCTGGTCTCAGATCCACAATGATCTCGCAAAATTCCCTATATGACACAAGTAATTTTTGAACCAAATCTGCTTTCCAGTCCTTATAGAAATCTTTCATTCGAGATCCTTTACCATTGACCTCAGTGTAGGCATTGTCTCTTTCATCAAGGATTTTGTAGTTTTCATTGCGGCAATAGGGCCAAAGCTAAGCTCCCATTATATTGGCTTCCATTATCCAATGGAACCCTTCGGAACTTGTATTTTCTTTTGTAATTCAGAAAATTTGATGTCATAAAGAACAACATTCTTACCAGTTCCATGTTGTCCTGGCTGCAAATCCCTCTTATTATTTGTACTATTGATGAGCTCATTTAAGATCATAACAGTAGGACAAATTTTTGACTTCCGCTGGTTAATACATTATCACTGTCAGAAAGAACAATAGAATTACCCTCAACTTCATGCTGGCCCAGTTGTACATTTGAGATTGTATCAACAATATAGGTTTTTTTTGTTTCCGCTGCATCTTAGTTAATTATTCCAAGAACATATAATATTGTATCAACTAAGAGGCAGCGGAAACCAAAAACATGTACTTCTAGTACAATCTTAAATGTACAACAGGGCCAGCACGAAGTTGAAGGTAATTCTATTATTCTTCATGACAATGATAATGTATTAACCAAGAGGCAGCGGAAGTCGAAAACATGTCCTGCTGGTTTGATCTTAAATGTGCCCATCAATAGTAAAAGTAATAAGAAGGATTTGTAGTCGGGCCATCACGGAACTGATGGTAAGGCTGTTGTTCATTATGACAACAAATTTTCTGAATTACAAAAGAAAAGATAAGTTTCGAAGAATTTAAATAGGGTTTCATTGGATATATAATGGAAGCCAATATAATGTGAGCTTAACTTTAGTCCCTATTAAAGTGATGAAAACTACATAATCATTGATGAAAGAGACAATACCTACATTGAGGTCAATGACAAAGGATCTCGAAATGAAAGGATTCTATAAGAATCGGAAAGCAGACTTGGTTGAAATGAAACATTGCTAGCTCTTGATTCAGTTTTTTGTGGCAGTAGTTCTTCAATAACATGACTAGATGCACCTACACCATAATCATATAATCAAATACTTGTGGTTCTTCAACTTTAAAATCAAATAGGAACAATTCAATTAGATGTTAATTAATCTTTGGATTGCAATATCCAATAGGAACTCAAGTAGATATTAAAATCAAATAAGAACTTCAATTTGATTTTTTTTTTGAAAGAAGAACTTTAAATTTGATGTTAATTAATCTTTCAATTTTGAAATCAAATGAGAACTTTTTAAAAAAATATTGGCAAAGGGGAAATTTTTATCAATCAAAATTTTTAATGTATGAAAAAAAAGGTTCAAGGTGAATGAAAAAAAAAAACCTGGTTTGCATCTTTTTCATGTTGTGATTGTGGAAGATCATCATTGGTAGAATGATCTTCTTGCAGTAATGGATCTACCAAGCAATCATGGAAAGCTCTGATTGCATCAACAGTTGGACACACTTCTGATACATCAATGTTTGAATCTGATTTTCAAAAATCCAATACTTGACTATGGTTTTAGTTATCACATATAAATGGTGAACCAAAAATGAAAATGATTAGATGAGAGTAATCTCACTCTTTGTTCTTGTTGGTGATGTGCTCTCATTCACTGAAACTGAAATCATCTCTTACCTTGTATTTATAATAACTAGTGTGGTAATGCCCATATGTATTATATTGCAATTATATTAGAAAATTTAAATGTTTGCGATAACTATATGAATAAATTAAATATTTTGACTATTTGACCAAATTTTTATTTATTTTTTGGAAAGATTGACCAAAATTTAATGTATTTCAATACAAAGACTTATATGAATAAATTAAATATTTTGACTATTTGACCAATTTTTATTTTTTTTAAAGATTGACCAAAATTTAATGCATTTCAATACAAAGACTTTTCGTACATTAATGATGATAATTAAAGTTGTCAAAATCGTACGTTTTAGTAAACTTGTTTTGTCTCCCTCAACAAAAAAGTAAACTTGTTTTGTCTATGTGAAATTAATTTTTGAACTCGATTCGCAGAATCGTAAACATTTACATTTACATCATATTATATATCACTTCGTTCCAAATTATAAGCAAAAAAAATTTATTTTTTTTGTCTCAAATTATAAGCATAAAAGACCAACTTTTATCATATTTAATTATGTTTTTTCAAAAAATTCACTTTTCCAAAGGAAAATTAAATGCAAAGTGCATTCAATTTGTTCTCTTTTTTATTTTCTCTATAATCAACTACCTATGAAAATTATTTTTACATCTTCCTATAAAACTTATTTCAAAGATAACACAAAAAACTATGTTACAAACTACTATGTTTTAGTTTTCTTAATAAGTGTGATTTTTTTTT
>Ga0228711_1002375_pt1 | contig 28864 bp, 10 predicted proteins | sample MedpolnodulmetaG_2_FD_177996 | JGI IMG/M metagenome (GOLD analysis project Ga0228711, IMG submission 177996) | Root nodule microbial communities from Medicago polymorpha collected in Santa Monica, California, United States - brown nodules | ecosystem: Host-associated > Plants > Roots > Nodule... | reverse complement strand
ACTGTTCGTTTGCAGGTTGACAGGGACGACAGATGGCGTTGGACTTTGGAAGCTTCAAATGATTTCACTGTCCGCAGTGCCTATAATTTCCTATCTGCTAATCCTCCTTTAGCTTTATCTGTTCCTGTTGTCTCGCTGTGGCATAAGGATGTTCCGTTAAAGGTTGTCTTATTTGCCTGGCGTTGTTCCAAGACAGGTTGCCTACAAAGGACAATCTGCATCGGCGTGGAGTTCTTGATCGTGAGTCTATGTTGTGTGTGGCTGGGTGTGGCTCGGTTGAATCTTCTCAGCATTTGTTCTTACATTGTAATATATTCGGGGCTGTTTGGTGCTTCATATATAGGTGGCTTGGCATTTCAGCGGTAATACCTGCTCAGGTCACGGATCATTTTAACCAATTCAGTATCAGCGGTGGTATAGCGAAGACGCGGTGTTCAATATCTCAGGTGATCTGGTATGCAACTGTTTGGGAAATATGGAAAGAAAGAAATAACAAACACTTTAACGACAAAGAATGCTCGATAAGTCAAGTGGTGGATAAGATCAAGTCACTGGCCTTTAGGTGGTTGAGGGAGAAATTCCCTACCCTTCCCCTCAATTACCATGGTTGGTGGCTTAGTCCGTTCACAATGTTGGGCATAGGATGATAGTTATTTCTTTTTAGCTGTTTTCTGTACAGTTTCCCTCTTGTATATATTCTTTCGACACTGTTTCTGTTTTTTCCTTACTACACCTTGTACTAGGAAAACCTTTTGAGTTGGTAATATAATCTATTTTAGCCTCTTAAAAAAAAAATTGTTATTACTTTCATACTAATATTAATAATTATATTAGGTAGTCCATTTAACCGTAATAGGTTGCATATTATTCATCTTGGGCAAAGAAAATAAAATCACTGATGAACTACTTTAGTCTACATTAGTAATTATGGTAATACACAAACACCTAACAAATACGTAGAAGAAAGGTTGACATCACTGTCAACATCAACATATAGAGAAAAGAAACAACGACGAATAGTAACAAACTGAAGACTTGTGGCTCGAGTTATATTTATCAGATGTTGCAATAGGAGCCGACGAGAATATACATTAGAAGACAATAAAGAGTGACCAAATAATGTATTACAAGAAAGATTTATAGCAGGAACAATTATTAGTGATAGTCGTATTTTATTTACCTTATGCTAAGGCTTTGATTGCGAGTTTGGAATGAAAATGATGAGAGAGGTTTCGACAAAAGAAAGGAGCAAGTAGAAGAAATAGATAACATTGAAAGGGGAAAGCGTTGCGGTTTCATTTTTTTTCATAATACAAACCTCTTCATTTTGGGAAACTAAAAAATTGTATTGGAGGGATTTGGAGGGATTTTGGAAGGTTTACACGAATTCTTTAAATTTAATCTATGTAGTTATAATATTCTAAAATTAAAAATATATTAATCATAAATATTAATTTATCATTTTCTAAAAATTTACTCTTTAAAAAAATGTGAAATTTTTTACAAATTTCCCCTATATTTTATACCCTACAAAACCTTCTTTCCCCCTCCTCTATAAACTTCTAAACAAAGCCTAAAACTCTTTTCCATAACAACCCAAGAGTTAATACATAAAAAAAGAATTATGAGTAAAAATGAAATTACACAGGTTAATGTTTGTGTAATATTACACTAATCATTGACATTTAACAAATACAAATTTTCCAAAAATCATGTTTAGAAGTTGAAAGTTTATTTCGTATAGATTATTCATCGTAACATTTTACATAAATCTAATTTTATTTTGATATATTATTGAGATGCATCAATATTAAATTGATAATTCAATTGATATAAACATTTTTTTTTTGTGCAACTCTCTAGTAAATTCCTACAAGAAAGATAATCTACTAATTTGAAATTTGTTAGCAAGTAAAGCCTAACAAAAAAATTTTGTTTTTACTAAAAATTAAATCTAAATTCTTTCAGCAATTCGTTTTAAGAAAGTCCATTAATCATTTGATCTCAATCACTTATTAGATATAAACTTTTCATCCAACACTAGATTTATAAAATTTGTATTTGTTAAAATGTTATCAAAGGGTATAATATATATTATCTAAATGTGCATAAGTTAATTCAGTCTATGCTAAAAGAGAAATGATATTTGAACAACCATTTTTTGATAATTTTTGTAATAATTTTCTCTCTCATACTTACATTATGTTTTTACTTTCTCTTTCTATCGCTTTGATTTTTGTGTCAATATCACATTTTATTTGTAAAATTTTAATTGTCTTAAAAATTATATATTAATGGATGTTCAAATAACTCAACTCAAACTAAAACTAGAGAAGAGAAAAACGAGGTAAAAATAAGAACGTGGATTAGATGAAATTCATTATTCCAAACGTTGCTAGCCTGACATGCCAAAGTCACTGTTAATGCAGACAAGGACCATAGTATTAATTTAATTAAAAAAGACAAATATGCATAAAAGTAAAATGAAAAGTTGTAAACAAAAATTGTGTTATAGCATAAAGAGTATGATGACAAGATGGTGTGTTTTCGAGTTGTGATTGGTTCATGGTGTACGTCAATGTACGGACATGGTTCATATATTAGTTTTCTTTTTCATAAATTAGTAATATTACACTATTTTACTCTGTTTTTAGCTATGTTTCTGTTCTTGTACCCCACTTGTCCCGCACACTTACAATTCCAGCCCCACACTCTCCCCTCTCTCAGCTCTCATGCTTCCAACTCCCAAATTTCATTCATCAATGAATGAATCAAATCAATGTCCTCTCTCCTCTCTCTCTCTCTCCATAAGATATACTTATATAGTATTATATTTCACTTAAGTGTCACTTTATTGTATCACGTTTCAAATATCTTCAAAAATATCTGTTGGATTTACTATTTATGAATATAAAGTTAGTATATAGTGTATACATTAAATGAAATAATTTTCTTTCAAAAAAAAAATTAAATGAAATAATTCAATGATAAATTTGATGGTCGAATATTGTTTAAATATGTGTTTGATCCAGTTATGGTTAATATTGAATATAATAATGTGTCGTAACTCGTTAATCATTATTTATACACAACTAATTATGATGTTTAAATATATGTATGAAAGTCTTGATTAATGACATTCAAAATTATAAATAATTATATTAAATGGATGATTAATAAATTGTGACACCGTTATTTTTATTGACCATTCATCGAAGATAACAATTACATATTTGAACTGAGTTAATCGTATTAAATATTTGTTTGATTTTGATATTAAAATATCATTTCTTTTGGAAAAAAAAAGTTATGTGAGTGTTTGATGATATTTCATCATTATTTAATGGTATAATATGTTTATATTGTCTTTCTTTTTTAGGGATCTTTATATTGTCTTTTTTGAAAAGTTGAAAATCTATTATATGATGATATATAACTTGACATATTTGTAAAATATCTTTAGGGTTTTAACGGTAGATTGATAATTTGGTTAGATTGTTTTCTCCACTAATAAATTAATTATCATTTTTATGAATCCAAGATCTATTGATAAACTTGTGTACTTTGTGAGAAATCATTTTATAGGAAAAAAAGTCATTTCATTGTTTATAATTATTATACTAATTTTCTATATTTAACATTCGCTATTATAATCATATATATATTTATTGTACTTTATGCTATCTTTATTTTTTGGTAAACTAAAATATATCCAAAACCCCCTCAAAAAAAAAAAATCCAAAACATTAAAACCAAAAAAGAAATATCTCCACACACAACAACATTAAATATATTCTAATGAGTTTGTCAAAATCACAATAAATCATTGAAATTTTATAAAACCTACGCTTTCTTTCTTTTAACTATAATGAAATCACATTGGTTCACTATTATTTTTACAAACCCACTATAATAGCAAATATGAATTAAATAATTGAGATCCCTTTATTATTAAACTATAAATGTACATACATATCTGGGTCCCATGGGGTTGGATTTTACTAAAACAAGAAAAAAGATGAGGTTTGAAAATTGTATAAACCATAAAATAGTTTCTTAAAATGGTGGGGCTGAATGAAACTAAAGGCATAATAGGTGGTTGAATAAGGAAAGGTTAGTCTGTGTCTGCTATGCAGTTATTTTCTCTCTTTTTGGGTGCTTCCTTTATCCCCATCTCTTATTAATTGCTTCTCTTTCTCCTTCTTTCTACCCTTTTCTAGTCACAACCTCAGATTTTTGCCAATTTGAGTGTGTAAATCACAAAACCCTTCTCAACAACTACTTGAGTAGTTTCTTTTTCTTTTCTTCTTTTGCTGCTGGTAGGTAAGAATCAACCAATCATTTTTCTTTTCCTAAATAAGAAACAAAAGAAGATTCATTTGTATTTAGATCCATAACTTATTGTCAAAGATATTTATTTATTGCTTCTACTTTGATAGTTTGTGTTCTTGATTTGCTTTTCCTTCTCTTTTTTATTTTTTTATTTTTTTTATATCCTCCATATTACAGTTTATGTATTAAATAATTTTGGTTTCAAATGGTTGTTGACTTTTGATTCTTAATTATCTTTTGATGTTTTTCATCTTTGATTTGGAAAAAAAAAAATCAATTTTACACCATGTAATGAACTAGCTCATATATTTATTGATTTTAAAAGCATTACTTTTCTAATTAATTACTTAGTTTTTTTTCTTTTCTTCTGTAGTGATGAATTTTTGTTCTGTGATTTTGTTGATAGAGAAATTAATCAAAATGGTGAGAGGAAAGACACAAATGAAGCGTATAGAGAATGCTACAAGCAGACAAGTGACATTCTCAAAGAGGCGTAATGGTTTGCTGAAGAAAGCATTTGAGTTATCTGTTCTGTGTGATGCTGAAGTTGCTCTTATCATCTTTTCTCCAAGAGGAAAACTTTATGAATTTTCAAGTTCCTGGTTAGTAATTATAATTAATTGTACCCTAAATTATTATTTTATTTTATTATATTATTTTCTCTGTTACAAATTAATTGTTTTTATTTTATTTTATATATTATTATTCATCTTAACTATAGCATATGCTATAGATCCCTCTTCATGCTATATCATTTGTTTGTTAAGAGAATAATTTCATGCACACTTATGTATGGGTGGTTTTGCACCAAATGTCTATATACATAGTAGAGAATAGAGAGATCAAGTGTATAATATATTCAAGATTTTCATCATAATTAATTAACCACAGTGGTTGATTTGATAGGAAGTAAAGAGTTTATATGATGTTATGATTTTTCACCTTTTGCTGTAACCTCAAAAGTACAGTGTGGGGGTGTGCAGATCATACCAGCTAAATATATTTGGTAAAATCCTGATTACTTTAAGAGGGATAATACAAGTTTACCCAAGCTCATAAACTATAATCAAGGTTTTTAAAGAAAGTATGTGATAATATCATTATATTTCTATGTTTCTAAATTTGATATGATATTCTAATTGAGGTCGTATAAGTTACATTTAAATGTGCTACGCAATATCAATAATATTCCGATGATTTGAAATCTTAACTCTAATAGTTCGGTTGATGAACTAAATGACACTAAAGACAATTTACATAGAAAGTTCGAAGATCAAACTCTGAAAACTAATATAACTATGAACTTTATAGATGCATTTAACGAGTGGGAAGCGAGTGAAGTTTTTCGGCCTTAATTTCTTTACTAGGGAGGGGTTAAGGGTTTCAACGTTTGGAAACCAATCAAGGGGTGAGCTTTCCGATCCTAATACTCATTAATATAAGCAAAACTATATAGTGAAAAGGAGTTGTACTTGATTTCTTGAGTAGTGGGTTATGGAGGTGTATCATATGTTATGTATTAACTACTACATGCAATGTTCATGAGAGACGTAGGAGAAAGGGTTTTACATCAGTAGTATATTTTCATTATGATCAAAACTATAACATGTTATTATTATTTTTTTTGTCAGGTAGTTTAGTGGCTAGAATTCACCTTATAAGGTGAATAAGTGAGGTGTCCATATAATAATGCATTGTCTTACCAACTGAGCTATGTTCATGGGACTATAACATGTTATTTAATTAGTGTCTAAAGTACTACTTGTTTATATTTAATTGTAATAATAAGAAATATCTAGTATCAATATGAGAGTGGTGCAGCCTTGACTACTTTCAAAACAAGATCAAAAGCATAACTATCTATATATAGAGATGTCTAAGGGATAAGAACTAAAACACTGATTTCATTAAACAGAATATTCAATTCATACCAACTAAATTTGTTCCTTTTTCTTCTTCTTCATATATATGTTTGCTTTATAAATCGAACCAAACCAATCAAAACCAGTTTCAATTGGTTTGGATATAAGTTTCACATATCATTCAAAACTTAACACATGAGACCAAAACCTAACAATTATATATTATTATTAGTTCACATTATATTGGTAGTTTTATCTTGTGTTCATATATTTTTTAATCATTATATATTACTTTTTTTCATTGTAGCTTATGTACATGTTTCGATAGTATAAAAATATAGTGTTTCAAAAAAGTTATTTTAAAAAAGTTATTATGTTTTTTAAAATATCAATTTGATTAAACTGAATTTTCATGGGTGTTTAATATGGACCTCTTATTATCATGTGTGTCTAAACTAGACCTGTTATAAGTGGTCAAAAGATAGACCTTTACTACTTTTAGTAAAATATTTATTTTATAATATTAAAATGATGAACAAAAATAATATTTAACTTCCCCTAAAAAAAAATATTTAATTTATAAAATTTACTTAAATTAATAGGTCCACCTTTGGGTCGGTTCCATATTAGATAGTCCTTTTTACTACCAAATCAACCCATTCTTCATCGATTTGGTTCGAGTTTCCTGACAAAAGATCATAAAATCCAAATCTAAACAATAACTTTTTCTTGGTTTAGATTTATTTTCTTCCAAAAAGTAAATTAAACTGACTTGTTACACCTTATAGATGTCATTTCTTTTCCCTTTGAGAGCAAAAATATTTTCTTTTATAAAAAAAGTATGATTAAAATTGTCAAGGATATGACTCATATTTACTAATATAAGTGGGTAGTTGCTCTAGCACATTTGACGTAATCTCTTATTCGATCAATGAAGGTTGAATTAGTTGGTAAGAAGTTGACTCACCTGCAAGATTGGGAGTTCAACTTCCGCTACCGATGTGAAAACTTATTTGACGGATGATTTGTTTACATATGCTCTTTAAGCCTTGAGGTTTGACACTACCTTGGTTAGTCTCCCTCGGGAACTCAACTCACCTAAACTTTTCATTGACAAAAGAAAAATCTCTTATACAAAAGGAAAAAACAGTACATAGAGATCTCCTACTATTTCATGGGTAAGAATAAGTGTAATGAATATGACTCAATACTTGAAGCATAGCATGACAGTATTTTGCTTTTACGTTGCATGCATGTTTTAGTGATCGCCATCAGAATATGCATTATACTGTACGTTTGGCTTCTGGTTTTGGGTTAAGAGATGTGATGTCCAACCTAATTTGTGTGGCTTCTCTTTACCTAATGTGGATGATCCTCTGAACTCTCCTCATGAATGAATAGTGGTATTAGAGCTGATAGTTACTAAAAGGATCAACTCCTTGTGTCGAAATCATCATAACAATGATGCTCATGGGGTGTGTCCTATTGATATAGCCGCGATGGATGTGCAAATGTATGTGGATGAAAAAGCTTCCCGATTGATGGAGAGCATAACCAAATGAGTGGAATAAACTTACATTTTAGGGGAGATTATTGTGTGAGTTAGAAGTTGCACATTGGACGGAAAAGTGAGTGTTGAACAATATATTAATGAAATGATCCATAAACCAAATGCCTTAAGATTTTAAGTAAACATGTGTTTTTCAACTAACTTGTATGGTTGTTTTTTGACTAATGTGGATGATCATGGGCTCCCGTAATAAATCACAACTCTTTACTGTCCCAAAATTGGACAACATCACCAAGCTCCACTCAGCAAGAAATCAAATTGAAGAACCTAAATTTAGTTGTTGAATCTCTTGAGTCCATTATCTTGAGATCCCCCCACCAAATGGATGACTATGTAGAGAACGATGAGCATATTGTTTCATTGCCTTGAAAAATAAATCACATAGAGAATCATATTTAGATGACAGCAAATCACACCAACAAACTTCTCCGGCCACAAAAAATCTCCATTTCCACTTTGTTTAAATTTTCATATTAAGCATCTCAACATTTTTGCCCTAGACCACCAACATATTTTTGCTTTAATATGTTCCTAGATATTTGATTTTACCTTTGTTTTCTCCCTACTTCCTCACCATGAGAATGATCTTTAAATCGTTTTAATTTTTTATCACTTATTTTGGTGCCTTACACAATGAAAGAAATTATAAAGGGAAAGCTCAATAATATTGAATTAAAGTCATTCTGCCTCACATAGATTGATATTTACCTCTCCATAATACAAGAAATTATTTTTTGTGTGTTCGTTAGTAAATGGAGGTGCTATGTCCATCGAGAAGCTGGTGATCATGAATGAATCTTATGTTGATTTGCACAATTTCCTTCTTGTTAATGTTATGGGCATGATTCATTTTAGGTTTTGGTTTTTTATTGGACCTAAATCACCATGACAAAACTGAATTGTAAGGTGATGAATGCCACTTTATAAACTCTTTTCAGGCCTCATCTATTTTCAATTTGGTACTTGGTTTTTCTCACTATGCCCATTCACGTCTAACAAAGTTGAGCTTGTTGGAGGGGTTATTTCTTAGGTAGCTCGATGACCATGTTTCAGAGTATGGTGCTCCATCAAGACACAAGATATACTAGAAGTTGTACAATCACATTTTTTAAGGAGATTTATCCTATTCAGAATCTGATAAAGTAAAACTCCCCATGTAAAAGCCTTCACATTGGATAGTAAGAAACTCAATGTAGTGGTTTTAAGGAGATCTATAACTTATTAAGAAAGTTATAGATTTGGAGGTTGTAACATACAATGATCACACAAAATTATATATGAACTTAACTAAGAAGAAACCTCCATGTAGTGGGTTTTTCACACTCACATATCCACCTCATAACAAAATGAAATTATATAAAGTAATGATAAGAACTCAAACACCAATATTTCCTCCAAACACTAATAACATCCGATTATACAACAACCGTTCTAGTGACCAACACTAGAGATTGAATCATCCTTACAATCATATAACTCCAGAGGTCTTGGAGTAAAATGAAGTCCCCTGGTCACACATAACTCCAACAAATGGTTTTATCTTGATTATTGAAGGACTTCTATAAAAACCTAATAAGTAGACCACTCTTTGAACCACTTACCAAGTCTGGTTTACAAGTTCCTTTCCACCAAGTCAAATAATTCCTAAAAGATAAAAAAGAACTCAAGTTAGAGTTTAGCCTACCACGCCTCCATACCTATCCAATCAAGATCTCTCCTGAAAGCATATCTCTCTTCTAATAATTGCCTCCACCACATACCAAGAAAACTCTTATTAAACAAATAGGGAATATATGACCACTTTATCCAAAGGATTTTGCTCCCACCACTCAACCTCCTTCCCACTAGAAGTTCATTAGGATATGAATCAATAGCTTCTACACTTTATCGTCATTTAAAAAAATGAGGGGTTAAAAGTAGGAATAGTGTTTAGGAATAAGTTAACTAAAACAACTTTACCACAAAAATTGTCATACCTATATTACTAAGTAGCCAACATCTTTGGGTATACCCTCACCAAGAGACTTAGGTATTTACACAAGAAAAAACACATTTTATTTTATAATAAACGATGGAAACATAAAGATTCACACCTAGCAAGTTATTTGTTTCGCTAGTTTGTATGGTAGAGTTAGTGTACATATGGTATTCCTACCACATGAAAAAAAATACTAAATCAATAACACCTAAATAGGAGGTACCCTGGCTAATTTATGCATAGCCACTCTATAAGATCTACACATAAATCATAAAATAGATATACTGTTTATGCACTACCAACCACCTTATTATGAAAAATAACTCCACTTCTTGGACACCACAAAACCCACAAAATTATATGCCAAATCAAAGTCAATCCCTTTTTACCACTTATCCTTGACCCTAAAAGAACAAAATCTAGAGAGAGAAAAAAAATATTGATCGGTCCAGTGACGATCGATGAATCTGAGTGGTTGTTTATGGTGCTCCAATGTGACGGAAGTTTGAATCTTCTTTCTTTGTGGCTTTGCCGAAGCGCAGATGGCGTCATCAACCGCCGACGGTGTAACGTTTTACTATTTAGCGATCTCATTAGGAATCTTCTCATGATTCTCCTATACTCACCTCAATCTGTCATTCTGTTGTTGGATGAGGCTGGCAAGATTTGTCAAGAGTGTGTTTGAATCTGGAGGAGGTGATGTAGGATTTTGTTCAGTCGTTTGATTAATGATTTTGATTTCTGTTTTGGAGTGGACGGCGTTGGTCCTACCATAGGAGGGGAAGCCGCTTCAGGAATCACATTGTTCACGATCCTTGGAGAACCATTGGTGTCGTTCTCATCTTGTCCCACCAGTGTGAGAATTGGAATCAAACAATCTTGCAAGGTCTGAACCGTCGATCGCATTCCTGCGGTGGTGGAAGTCTTGCTCCTGGTGTTTATCTTTCGAGTCCCGATCATAATTTTGAAAACAAAGAGGTGACTATTGAACTGTTACGGTGGAGGAACATGTAACCGAAAACGGTTACGGCTGAGGGGTGCATAACTGAAAACAGATACGGTGGATAATCGTTTGAATTGCATGGAATCAATGAATGATCCCCTCCTTCTAGCGCTAACTAATTGGTTTGGCGATGATCGATGAATCTGAGTGGTTGTTCATGGTACTCCAGTGTCGCGGAAGTTTGAGTCTTCATGGTGGAGTTGAAAAATTTCTGCAGGCACATTAACACTCTAGCACTCAAGTCAGTATTTGAAAGAGGTGGTTATGTGTGAAAGTGGTAAAGGTGAAGTGTACCTTGACTGTGATGTTGAGTCACCCTTCTATAGGGTAGAGGTTGTTTAACGGTCTCCGTGAGATGCAATGCCATCTTAGGAGGTTGTTGGTTATGATCTTGACGGTTGACATTGAGTCAAGGCGTGTTCATGTGTGGTAATCCGCACAGGGTTTCATATGCTCCCTCACAGTGTATCAAGTTTCCTTGGGCTTTGTCTTAATGGGGCTTACTTTTGCGAGCTTCTAGCTGGTCTATAACATATATGAGGAAAGAGATTATTTGACAACATGGCTATGCAGGAGCTATGGGTAAATCACATACTAGACATTGATGGTAATCTCACATAAAACAAACAAATAAATCATTTTCTCTTGATTTCCAAGACACATAACACAAGGAGTCTACAATGTCAAGAATTACATTCCTACGATATAGATTATCCCACTTAGGAACTCTATTCATAAGAAGTTGCCAATAAAAGGCACATACTTTGGATAGATCAAAGCTTTTCCACTATCTATCCAAGACAAATAGGTGATCCTCAAAAGGCAATCCTGACTAAGAAAAACTTGGTCTATAAAAGAGAGTAAGACACCTTGACTTAGAAGACCTTGTTTGTTGAGCATTTTTAACATCTTTCTATCTTCATTCACCGAGAGGGACATCATGGAAAATTGAGTCAATAATAAGGGATATAAGATCTTCTTAAGCAAATCAAAATACCTTCATAAACAATCCACCCCAACTCCAAAGGTGAGAAACCATAATATTCCTCTGCCTAAAAACAGAAAATAATCTACAAAAGAACTAACTCAAATGAGAGAAGCTTAATCACACAACTACCAAAAGAGACCAGATTCCTCATCTCTAATGGATTTCCCCAAAAATCCAATAAACCACTAAGAATTCAAATTAGAATACACACGCAAAAGGTAGATATCATTCCATGGCATAAAATAATAGTAAGATTGACCCCTTCCAAAGAGGGGGAATAATATGGTTGCGAAAGCATACTTTGCTTTTAGGACCTCCCTTCATAAGGTTACTAGTTCTACTAATTACAACCACCTTCACTTGCTAGCAAACTAAGGTTCACAAATTTATGGTCTCTCACCACCAACCCACCCTCACTATTAGGCTTGCACATACCCTCCAACTTAACTTAGGAAATATTTTTCTTTTTTGGACAAGCTAAATTAGTCTACCTAAATTGGCACTGGGAGAATCAAACCTAAGACCTTGAGGAGGAGCACACTCCCAGATCCCAAACCAATATCATCAGACTAACTCAAGTGGGTTAACCTAGGAAATTTTCTTATCAGTCGTGCTTGTGGAATTGTGTATGATGTCATAGTTGAAATCAATATTTTCAAAGAAACCATAAAAATGAAAAATTACCATGATGAGGAATAAATGAAAATTAGAGATGAGAGAATATGGTATGTTGTGTTTTTGTTTTATGCTTTCTTTTTGTATTATACTCTGATCGTAACAAAAAAAAATTATTTTTGAAACATATCATATGTTTTCTTTTTCTTATTTTCTTGTATTTTCCATAATAAACTACTTTTATCCAAAATAATGTTATTTTTACTTCTATTTCTCAATAATTGTTAACAAAGAGTCACTTTTAAATCTTGTGCTTGTGTGGGGTATAAGTCTAATAAAATATTCTCTTTATTTATTTTAAAAAAATTAACCTTATAGAAAAATATTGATTTTTACATTGTTGTTGCTATTTGATATAGATATATTTATAAATATAAAAAAGTAAAATGATGATATTTTATATTATTTGCAAGAAAATAAAAATATTTATAAAGAAAAGCTGAAGTATTTCTAAAAAAAGCTGATATTTTGTTAAGAAAAAAGAATGATATTTTAATAATCATCAATAAAATAAATAGATTAAAATGGACAAAGTGTGAATTATATCCCAAAAATGGCCCTGGATAAAGTTATTTGAAGAGGAAATTCAAAGATATATATGTTTATTTTTTTGTCTTAACAAGACCATTTAAAGTACTTAAAGAGTACCAGGGGCACTCGTTAACATTTTCCTTCTTAAAAAAGCTGATATTTCGTAAAGAAAAAAGAACGATATTTTAATAACCATCAATGAAATAAATAGATTAAAATGGATAAAGTGTGAATTATATCCCAAAAATGGCCTTGGATAAAGTTATTTGAAGAGGAAATTCAAAGATATATATGTTTTTTTTTTGTCTTAATACAACCTTCGGTTCTTAGAAAAAATTATTCATGATGATCCCGTTGTTTGAAAGAGAGATAGTTGAATCTCATTAATCACTTGAAGCAAATCACATGAAAATTATTTTTTTCTCATACCATTCATGAAGGGTTCATAAAATTAACAAAATTAACCATGTTTTTGTTTACACAAATGAACTATTTTTATTTTTTGCTAACTTACATTATGGAAAAGGAGTACTAAGATAGCCATTTTTATATGCAACAACCTTTGGAAGACATTGATTATTTTCTTTTTTGTTAATTTATTTATATTTTTTAAGTAAAATTCTTATTGTTTGGATCTTGGATTAGTAGTTGATTGAAGTAGTATCGGGTATTATGTAACAGCATGCAGGACACAATTGAACGATACCGTAGGAATACCAGGAGTGCTCAACCGATGCAAAGATCAGATGAACAAAATATGCAGGTAATTATTCTTCAGCACCCCTATAAATATCTTTCATTCTTCAACATTCCTATTCATCATCTAGAATTGAAATGGTATTAGAATATAAAAAATAATATTAATTATAAGATCGAATACTGAGTTTTCAAAATAATGTTAAGGGTTTTGTATTCTTGTTAATTTGTGCTCTTAGGACAGAAGGTAAGAAACTAAATATGTAAATTTAATCTTGTATATTGTGCATTTATAATCTTAAAAACGTATCTTTTCAATGCAACATTTAATTTTTAATTCTATTTTTAAATCCTTATCTTGTTTCCTTTAGACACAAGTTAGTATTTTTTTTAAATAATTATAAGATCGAATATCGAGTTTCCAAAAAATGATGAGTCATCATCTGGATATTCTAACAAATGCTTTTTCTTTCCTCATAATTTCATTTTCCATGCATTTTTGGAAGAAGAAAAAAGCATGTTCCTTTTGTGGTCCCTTTTAAGCCCTAACTCTTCATTGAACTTCAACCCCTCTTTGAGTGACTAAACTTAAAATTGTAACTTGGAAAATCTCAATATTTCCTTTAATTACGTCATAGTTAGATATTTGGCCACGTGTCCCAAAACAGGAGGTCAAAATAACAACTTTTTGTAAAGATAAAGGGCAAAAATATCTTATTTTCCTAAAGATAGAGGGCTAAAATTGCATATTTCCTTAAAGATAGAGGGCAAAATATTCATTTTTTTAATAGGGGACCAAAATCGCTACTATTTGAAACTTAGAGGGAAAAAGTGCACTTTAACCATAATATTTTAGTGAGGTGTAGAACTAAATAAGTACTTCCTCCATCACCAATTTTGGTCTTTTTAATTTTTATTTTATTTTTCCAAACTTTTGGTTCTTTTAAGAAATTAAAATACAATTAATAATATTTTTCCTTTTTACCCTTACAATAATCAAAAGTATTCATTAAATGAATTGGATGAAATCGTCTACACCTATAATTACTAAATGAATTGGATGAAATCGTCTTCACCTATAAAAATCTATTATTATTTGTGCCCAAACATAAAATGACAAATAGGACTAAAAAAAACATAAAATGACAAACGATTAGGAACAAAGAGGGAGTAGTTGAGCGATATATCATTAAAAGCAAATAGTTGAGAGAAGTGCGTGAAACTCTCTCTTAAAGTATGAAGAATCACATTTTGATGTTTTATAAAACTCTCTTGGAACGTATAAAAAGGGGAGAGATGATCATCTATAAACGAAGAATTCAAGTAAGCAAGTAAACAATAAACCAAAGGAGTCTCTCAAAGAAAAGTGGTCGTCCTTCTCTCAAATATTATTCCCAAAAACTAACCATAACCTTCTTGTTTTCAATAAAGTGCTATCGGCGTCACGTGTTGGTCTATATGGCGAATAAGAAGGTGTGCTAGAGGGGGGTAAATAGTGTTTTTCGAATTTCAAAAGAATTTGCTAAAGCGTGAATTCAAAACCGGATTCGTACACAACAACAACAAATATTAAGACAATGATTAAAATACTAAGATTCAATGTTAAATTGAGAGGATCAATTATTGAATCTTATTGAACATATTAAATATCAATAATCAAATATACAAATCACAAAATTAGACAAGCTCAAACCAAACCTAATTGCAATAAACCAAAAGAATCTTACTTCAATGAATTAAGATTAGGTTAAGTATGAAAATTAATCACAATCAACTCAAATAGCTACAAACATTAAAATTCATTTACAAATGATAAATCAAAAATTTAAAAGGATAGGGAAGAGAAGAACACTGGAATTTTTATAGTAGTTCCCTCTTTCGTCCTCGCTTCAGGGCACGTCCACTTTTCTTGATAGAATACATCTCTATCAAGGACTTACACTATTGTTGACAAATGTTTACAAATTGTTATGATTACAAAGAATTCCCGATAACCCTAATCTTCGATCCTAAACAACCACAACACCACCAATATTCAAGTAACCCTTGAAATTGGAGATTCTCTAAGTCTTCAAAACTCAAACTCACATGCGATCCTTGGAATTCTTTCACCTTGAATTCTTCTTTGCTATGTCCGGAGCTTGGATCCCCTTGAACTTGAGAAGATAGAAAGACCCCCACAATTTACCTTGGAGGTGGAAAGAAGTCACTCTTTTACCTTTGGACCCTCGATTCCCAACCTAGTTTCTTGAATGAAACCAATACACAATCCCTATAGCACTCTAGCAATCCATTTACTCAAAATCCACAAAGAATCTTAGAAAAAGTGTTTAATCTGAAGAACAAGTGGAGAGAGAGGTTTGGAGACTCTAGAATGTTACTTGCAATTGATTTAGTGGTTTGGAAGTGGTAAGAGTATAGCTATATATAGGAATGAGTTATAAGTGCATTATTTTAAGCAAAAACAACGTTATGATTCGAATTAGAGTAAGTGTGATTCGATTAAGATATATGTAAATGGATAAAGCTGGAACTATGAAGGTTGATACGATTCAGACAACATTTGAATCGAATCAAGGCGATCTAGATGAAGATTGATATGAATCAAAGAACAGTGATACGATTCAACAAGGCAAAACACAAGACTAGAGGAAATAGATGATACAAATCAAGACATTTTGATTCGATTCATGAATGATATGATTCAAAGAATCATGAATCGAATCAAATTCACATGGTCAACAAAAGTCAGGGACAAAGTGAAGGAATGATACGATTTAAACATATTTCAAGAGTTATCGTTGTTTCAATGAATTAAAGGAATGGGTAGAAGTTAGAAGATATGTTATCATTATGGAGAAGATAATACACCCATGGATCCCAAGTTTGAGCATATTGTTGTGAACCATGACAGTAAAATAACTTCAAGGATCATTGCAAGCTTATGAGGAGAAGGTGGAGAAGAAGCAAGAGATCACTGATAAACTCAAGATACAACTAAAGGAGAAGGAAGAAAGTCAAATAACTGAGATAAGTAAGGTTGAGAACAAGGTTGTGGTCGAGAATAATTTGGATGTGACAGCAGTGGGGGAGGTTCATATTTAAGAAGTAGCAATTATGAGAAGGGAGAAATTTCAACAAGAGGACCTTGAAGAGGATTTTCAATAAGAAGGTATCATAAATCTCACATTCAATGCTACAGTTTCCAGAAGTTTGGCCACTGCGCTTAAAAATGTAGATATTTGTAGAGAATAGAGTCGTGGAGGAGACCAACTATATAAAAGAGAACGATGAGAAGTTTCCTAGAATGTGAAAGTAATGAAGGAAGCCAAGAAAATTTATGGTGCTATGACACTGGTGCAAGCAGTCATATATGTTGAAGAGGGGCATGTTCGTGGATCTTGATGTAGGTGACGATGATTCCATGATTTTGTTGAAGGACAAAGGTAATATCTTAAATATGGAAGTTATGACTTTTACTACATCCCACATGTGAAAAATGAAAGAGTTTGAGACAACTTTTAGAGAAAGACTAAAAAAAATTAACATGAAATATTTAAGTTTCTATCAAAGATGGAAGAAATAAGCTCATCATGAATGTATCATTGTTTTGTAATAGGATGTTCTTGTTGAATATTCAAAATAATGCTGCAAAGTGTCTCAAATTAGCTTGCTACATCAGTGCATCATGGGTTTGACATCTTCAATTTGGACACTTAAACTATAGAGACTTAAGCGTTATCAATGGAGAATATGATGAGAGGACTTCCCTCTATCAACCACCCTAATAAACTATGTGAAGGATGGCTTACTTGAAAAGTAGTTCAAGGCAAGATTTTCAAAGGAGTCGAGCTCAAGATCCAAAAAGTAGCTTGAACTTATACATGTTAATGGATATGAGCCAATCAAGTTAAGTTCATTAGATAATAAACATATTTACTCCTTTTCTTCGAAGACTTTTCAAGAAAAAATGGTTTATTTCTTGAATCAAAAATCATAAATATTTACTACCTTCAAGAAGTTCAAAGATGGTGTGGAGAAAGAAAGTGGTCGGAAGATAAAACATTTGAGGGCTCCCGAGAAGGTGAACTTCCTTCAAAATAATTTCAAGAGTTTTGGAACGAAATTGGTATCAGACGTCCTCTAACAATTCTAAGATCCCTCGCAATAGAATAGCATGCATGGCAGAAAGAAAAAATAGACCATCTTTGATATGGCTCGAAGCATGCTTAAAAGCCAGAAATTGTCGAAAGCATTTTGGACATAAGCTTTGACAAGCTCTCTTTTTCTATCTAATTGGTCTCTTCAAAAATTGTATGGGCATTGGGCACAGACACTGCAAGAAGATCAGTTGAAAGAAATCCTAGTATCTCACATTTGTGGGTCTTCTGAAGCGTAGCCTATTTTCATATTTTAGACAAGATAAAAGCCCAAAATAGACAATGAGGGTGAGTTGAGGGGCATAACTCCTCCACTGATTATCCAAAATGAAAAGGTATCCCTCTACAGAAAATAGAGACCACAGAAACCTCTCAAAACCACCTATCTACCTCGAAGTATAGAGAAACAAACGATAGTAGGCAAAGTAGCTCCCTTGATCTAACCGCCCCCAAAACAAACAACCTCGTCCGCCACCTGAATTTCCACACCCAAATCTTGTTCGCCCAACTTCTGAAATCACATAGAAGACCATCCTTTTGGTCAGATACAAAAACTAACCTAGGAAAGACCTCCCTTAGGAATAATGTGTTGGGTCATGAGGAGAGATTGGTAGATCATCATATTGGGCTAAGAGCAACCACACAAGTGAGAGAAACACCACATCTTTATCTATAACCTTTAGGCATTAGTCCTCTCACTTATATATAATTTAACAATCACCTTTTCCATCCAATGAGAGACTTCTGCCTCACACTTGCTACGCAACAATCCTTGCCATTTTAAGGCACAAACACTTGTTTTGTCGTTGCCGTTGCATCAACGAAACACGTTGTCTGACCACCATTGTGAAGAAGACTTTCAACTCAAGATGTCGGTTGAACCCTTCATCGAACCATCGATTTTATTACCACTGTTGGGTCATAAGGGGAACCCAGAGTATAATCATATTGCGCAAAGAGAAACCACATAAGTGAGAGACACTTGTGTGGTTACTCTTAGTCCGATCAAATGATCCTCCGGGCTCCCCTCATGACCACCAACATAATTGTGTTTTGTGAGCTTGGTTTCATACATTATATCATTTTCAGTTCCTAATTTTCTCTAGTATTATTTCAATAAATAACTCCCTCCTTGATACACCTGATCAATGCCATGCTAAACACTTAACATCCGTACGTCACTCATTTGATATATTTTAGAGTTTTTGCATTGAAGTTTCTATTATTTCCCAAAAACAACAAGTGACCAACATAAATTGCAATAATTTGGATTTGGAATATCATTTTCATTTTCACACTTTTCATTTCAATTTGGTTTATTGGTATTCCATTGATCTCTATTTAATTTTGTACTCTCTTATGACAGACATTTATTAGAATGTCTTAAAGGCTGAATGAATTTGCTTAATATATGGCAGAATTTGAAGCATGAAACAGCAAGTTTGATGAAGAAAATTGAGCTTCTTGAAGCTTCAAAACGGTTCAACATCTTGAATTTCTATTCATCTTCACAAACGGTGTGTATCTATATATATTCATTACAATAATACTAAGAATGTATTGCATGTGTACTATTCATCCTTCAGGAAACTCATGGGAGAAGGTTTGGGATCATGCTCTTTGGAAGAACTACAACAGATAGAACAACAGTTGGAAAAGAGTGTAAGCGTTGTTCGAGCAAGAAAGGTTAGGGTTTCACAAACCTGTTAAATTTGTTAGTTACTTTTAATATTTTGAATTCAATAAATATTTGAGTCCAAACTTTATGTTTTTCAGAATCAGGCATACAAGAATCAAATTGACCAACTAAAAGAAAAGGTATGTTGTTCATGTATTGACAAGGTGGTTCAATAATGAACCCATCTTGCACTTTAATTTGTAAAATATCCCTAACCTGATATCAATTTACAAAGTACACTATTTCCTTTATCAACTTCCTTTTCCATTCTCTTCTTCTTTCTCTCATTTATGAAACTTCTTGGTTTTTTAGAGTCGTTGAGTTTCTGTGCATTTGGATTTTTTTGTGTAGTAGTATACGTGAACTCGGTTTATACACACGTACGTATGTGAAACAATTCACAGATATATCACAAACTGGATGAATTGTTCGTGAAATGAGTTCACGTATACATATGCAAACTAATTTTGCATAAACATACGTGAACTCAGTTTCCGTATACATATGTGCAAACTAATTTTGTTTAAACATACATGAACTCAGTTTCTGTATACGTAAGGTCACAGATCTACTATAAACCGGATGAATTGTATGTGATGAATTCACGTATACATATGCAAACTAACTGCTTACATATATGTGAACTCAATTTCCGCATACGTACATAAACTGTTTCACAGATGTACTGAAAAGGGAGGCATCATGCATGAACTGACTTTACATTCACATACGTAAACTCAGTTTATGATACGTGCGGCAATTTAGTTCACATAACGTCTGAAAAGAAAGAGAGTAGAGAAGAGTGTTCTGAAAAGTTGAGAAGAAAACAGATTTTGAAAATTGAATGTGACCCTAGGGGTATTTTTTTTCCTTCAAATTAATATGAAAGTTGTTTGACTAACTGTTAACCGAAACCCTTGTGTTATCTGAAATTTTGTGCTGTGATTCTGAAAGTTTTGTGACTAATTTTTCTTTCAAACTTTTGTGCTATAAAAATACCTAATGTGGTTGATGCTTAATTACTTCTATGTTTTAAATACAACTCAGGAAAAAACCTTACTTGCCGAAAATGCCAGGCTCGCTAAGCAGGTAAAAATAAACTTTAGTTACTATTTTCTAGAATTTGTTTTGCTGATCTTTATTTGTTATTTTAGAAATTCTTTAATTAGTTTGAAAATCTAAAACTAACAAAAAGTCCCATGCAACATGGTGTGCAGCCACCACAGCCACAGCCAACACCAAAGGATCATCAGAGAGAAAATCAACAACCCTATGCTGAAAGCAGTCCAAGCTCAGATGTAGTGACTGAATTGTTCATTGGACTGCACAGGTCTTGTTGAAGATAATCAATCTAATTATGTAGTGTTTGTTTGGTTTTACGTTCCAATGCATTTAAATGAACATTTTGCAACTAAGCAACAAAATCTTTCCTTTATTGCATTGGAATTTGTTCAACTTAAGAACAAATATATCCTATATTTTTTATGAATAGAACAACATATCCTTAATCCCTTGCTTATATGTATGCTAGTATAAAGTAAGTGGGAAAAACCCAAATGTCTCTAATGTATAATGAGTATGTTGATCAATGTGATGCACCGGATATATATTGGCATAATTGTAGTCTATATATCTATCACTAATACTTTCTCCACCCCTATTTATAAGCATCATTTAGAAAATACTTGAAAAAAATATCTTTCTTTTTTTGAAATTCTTTGCATGGTGGCCCTATAAATGCATCATATTTGTTCTATCACAATTATGGAAAAAGAAAAAAACAACTATTATATATTAAGAAATAGGACATGCCTCAGAATTTCACTAAATTATGAGTATTTAAACCGACACCTTTTAGCTTATCATATTATCTACCATATGGATGTTGAACTCTTCTATGTATTCAATAAAGTGAACATAACTCTAAGAACCGAACTCTTTGTGGGAAGTGAAGGTATGGCCCCTCTCCCTGTCACGGTGGCTGCACCACAAGCATTTGCAAAATCAAGTGCCTCCCTTAATCTTTTCTCATCCTGAAAATTACATAGGAGAGGACACTAAAGTCATCAAGTTGAACCGGCTTAAAAAATGGTTGAACTAAACTTAATAATGTTAGAGTGAGTTAACTCACGTTGAAAAATGTTGAGCGTGGGTTAACTCACGCTGAATTAAGAGAATGAGCAACATCAAATGTGAGAAGAGCAATTTTCAATTTGATGTGATGACTTGGGCCATAAAGGCTTGGTCCTTGACATCATCTAAGATGATTGCTTTATAGGCCGCCTCTCATATCTCTCAACCTCTAAAATAAGTTGATTGGTAGTTACACTTCGATCTAAAAAATAACGATCAAGTCCTAACTTCCAATAGATTTTATGCGATCGGAAGTTACGGTCCGATATAACTTAAAGTCTCTTGAGTAATACAAGGGGCTTATAAAGCAATCACCAGCAACATATGCTCAAAAACAATATGCTCCAGGGACCATAACCACCCTAAACAAAAACAATATAAAATAAGAATACTGCCGCCTACCTTATAAATGTAATTATGTGCAGCCAATATGCTCAAAAATCCACCAAGAAAAGAATCACCAGCTCCAGCTGTGTCAATTGCTTCCACCTCAAAACCATAAACCCAACCTTTAAAGTCCTGTGCAACAATAAAGACATGCTTAGGATTAACCATGGGTAATTAGAAAACTTCCAAAAAAAAACCCTTTAAAGTCCTGTTGCATCTTTTTTACACGTTTGGATTCTAAAATTCAGAAAAATAAAGGGGGCGAGAACTGTGGGGAAAAATTCACGAAAGTTTTTGTTTATGGACCAAACCTTGGTGTAGTATCTACAGCCCTTTATTCCTTCGGTGACCAACAAAAGTTTGAGGTTATGGTGGAACAACTTCTTCATGATCATTTTGTCATCATAAGGATCATTACCTTCAGTCAAAATTCGAATTTCTTCCACACTTACCTGCAGTTTGGAGCATGTATACAAAAATAGAGTTAATACCTATTTTCATCCATAAAAAAAAATATAAGTGTAATTAGTTTTTTCCTTTAATTTTTGACACCAAATTTATCCTCCAATTTCATTTTTTAGGAAGGCAAATTGAAATGTTTATGATATGGTACTTGTATATTTAGAGGGTCTAATTTACACTTTGACGACTGTCTATTTCCACACACATAAGACAAAAATATTCAAAACATTTACCTTAATAATGTCTGCATAGTTCCAAATACTCATGATGCCTTCCCTAGCAGCCTCTGTTGATGGCCATAGTGGCACTGTCAAATTTGGGGCATAAGAAAGTATACTACCACACATTTTGGCATAATTTATTGCTTCAGTGTGAGTTGACCTAGAAGGCTCCTTAATTAAGCTAACTGAACCATAATGAAATAGTGTGGCCTGCATGACATTAGATACTTTATGGAAGAAAAAAAAAACTAAAATATTGAGCTTATAGTCAATTTAAGAGCCATAGTTTTAGACCGCCTTGTTGAACAAAAAATCGTAACATTTTAGAGTTTAATTCATATACAACCTCAATATAGAAAGTTTACACATGCATTTAATATTGTCGTATTAATTAATAAAGTATGACAAATCATGTGATTTAACTCATTAAATGATGTGGTAATACATCATTGGATGCATGCGTAAAACTTTTTTACACCAACAGTGTATATCAATTACACTCTTTAAACTAATTAAATAATATGGGTTTTTATGCAAGTGTGTCAAGATGGTGTGTGTAAATGATTGTGACCAATGTTTCACAAATCGAGTGTTAACTCGCCGAGTTTACCGACTTTACGTTTTTAGGTACCAAAATCGTGTCAACTCGGAGGTAAACTCGATTTCTGGTAAAATCAGAATGTTTAACGAGTTTGGCTCGAGTTAACTCGGTCAAAATCAGGTAAAATCGGGTAAACTCAGGTAAACTCGAGTAAAATCAGAATGTAAGTCTAATTTGTTTTTTTTTTTTTTTTATAGTTTTATTACCAACTTTAGGAACTTGTGAAACTTGCCTTTTTGGATGGTTAAGACTTAAGAGATTTATGATTTTGTAAGTTTTATTTTGTATTTTGATGTTTAGTTGAACATAATGCTTTAGTGTGATGGTTGAAAACCTTTGTAATTTTGTCATATTTTGCACTATTGGACTATTTACAATATTATATTAGTTTACATATGTCATATAAATAATAAATTTTATTTAATTTTAATTTTAGGTAAACTTGTACGAGTTCTCGAGTCGAGTTTACCTAGGCAAAACGAGTTAAAGTAAACTCTCGAGTTGTTAAACCTTGATTGTGACCTTATTTTGCAAATACTTTTAATACAAAAAATAGCTATTACCTTCTTTACGAGACTCTTATCAATTTCTTCTGGACGAAAAAGTATGTCAGCACTAGGATTTCGATAAAACATGAATTCAGGTTTTCCATCATCACTCTTAAGTGAATGAAATGCCAATGCTGTCCTTGCATGTTCATCAAACAGCAAGCCAGAATTGTCAACACCATTTTGTTTTAGAATATCAGATAACATATGGCCAAATTCATCATTTCCAACCTTCCATTCAAACGTTACAAACATTGTAGTCAGGCAAAAGGACTAAGGTAGATTAGAAGTACAATAAGGAATAGTATGTTGCACATGCACGAAGGTGTTCAAACATTGTTGTCAGGCAAAAGTACTAAGGTAGATTAGAAGTACAAAATGAATTCATGTAGATGTAGACAGCATTATTGAGATTAGGCTTAAATATTGTACTCGTCTCTGTAAATATGGCCCGTTTAAGTTTTGGTCCTTGTAAAAAAATAAATTGTTTTTGGTCCCTACAAAAATTTTTGTTTTTTAAAATAGTCCCTGAGGGACTATTTTCATAAACAAAATTTTTTACAGGGACCTGTTTAAAAAACAAAATATTTTGCAAGGACCAAAAACTACAAAATGGGTCCAGTCATCATGTGCCACGTATGCAAATCATCACAAAAATGGGGTTAGGGACTATTTTAAAAAACAAAAATTTTTGCAGGGATCAAAAACAATTTTTTTTTTACAGGGACCAAAACTTAAACGGGCCATATTTGCAGGGACGAGTGCAATATTTAAGCCTTAAGATTATGACATATAAAATCCAAAGGATTAACCCTTCCGGCCCATCGAACAAGCCGTCCAAATTAGGGTTTTAGACTTCAAAATTTTCGACTAAATAATTGTATCAACAAATTAAATTTAGTTGTAAATATATAATTTGACAAGGAAATTACTTATGTTCCCTCTTAGTTAAGATGAAAGCTTCATATTCTCCCTGACTCATGGTCGAATATTGTAATCGGGAAAACTGATTTTACTTTAAATTTACTATAAGCCTCTATATATATTGGACCGTCCTTATCTTGGCAAAGCAAACATGAAACATAAAAACATTGTAGAATTTCAAAATATAATTGAAATTAATATGCATTTCAATTATTAGGGGAGGGATAGTTTTTGTTTCACACTGATTTCTTCCACCGGAGGTAATCTTGCATACAACATTGTTAGACATTAAATATGAATACATATCTTACGGTCAGATTCAAATCTTAAATAAAAATATATTTTATATGGATTAAAATAATGTATTCTTAACTATATACGGTCAAATGTATAGATTGATCCAAGCATTTGCGACAAAGTTTTTGCAGAATGATTTATTGCTTAGTAGTAATATAAGTATATTCATAAAAATTTCACCTTGCCAATAAAAGCTGAAGAGCCTCCAAGTCTAGATACTGCAACAGAAACAATGGCAGTAGCTCCAGCAGGAGATTTCTTATAGGCCTCTGCATCTGAAAGGGATACTCCAGCCATTGTGGGGACTAAATTGATCATCATCTCTCCAAAGCAAACAACTAGTGGTCCTTTATAAATCTTTCTTCCATGTTTTGATGAACCTATAAATAAATTACAACTAGTTTATAGAAAAACACAAAATTACAAATCAATATCAAATTAAGAAATTTGGTAGGTTCATGGAAAATATTTACAATTCTTTCTCTTGATAAGTAAAAACATTTTGTCAAAAAAAAAATATGGGCATGAATGAAATCAAAGAAAAAATGAGGCAAAAGCATTACCTAATGATGATGAACTTGTTAGACGTCTTAAGCTGCCCCTTCGTGACCGATCAAAGGTCACATGGAAGCAACATCCTGTCATATTGGGCATCATGGAACCCTATCACCAATTCACCATGGACATGGAGGTTTAAACAAAAGTTTAAGAAAAAGAAAAAACATGTGGCGTTGTTACTATTTTTTAACATTCCTCCGATATAGTTGGAACTCTCAAATTCTTTTATCTTAAAAGTTGATTATATTCTCCTATTTATACGATTAATTGATTTCATTTGCTAATTTTGGCCTCATAGTTTCCAATTACATTCGTTTAAGGATGTCTTGGTAATGTTGTATATGGAAATTGGCATGTTGACTATGTGACACCTTTTAAATTAGAAAAATCTCTCTGTGTCTTACCATAACCTTTTTTAAAGTATTCAAATAAACCAAGTTGGTCTTAATAATAATAATAATGATAAAAATTAGTAAAAATGTGTAAGATTGGTCTCCGTGAGCTTAGCTTGATAGACATGTATATTGCATTATAAATACAGAGGTCAGAGTTCGAACTTTGGACATCTCACGTATTCACCTTTAAGAGGTGAATTTTTAGTCGATGGACTACTTGACCTAGAAAAATGTGCAAGATTGCACGAATGCGAGAAAAGAAGTAATGTGAAATAGATGAAATAGGACTCTGCATTCAATTTTCGTGTGGTTCCTACATTTGCATTATCCTTTAGGGTAAATTTTAGTCTTCCCCTCACCTAACATATCTCTCTCTATTTTTCTTCAAATAGATAATTTAAACCGTTGAAGGTTAAAAAATTGAATAACATGGCTAGGACAAGAAAAGAAAATTGACTAACAATGTTACTTTTCTTTTGCTCTGTAAATTTTATTTACTTTCATTTGTAGTTAAAATATGTCCTAATAATTAATGATAGTATTAACAAAGCATCCAAGTCAACGTAACACACAAACACATGGTTCATTCATACAATAGTCCATTGCTTCAAAGAGTAAAATAAATCGAGGTCTATATCAGTATCCCATTACACATATCATTAAGATATATTTTGTCAATAACTGAAGAAATGAAAAACAAGATTCTAAAAAGTCTATAGACAATAAGGTAATAAATATATGTACTCTATAAAGTTAATCATAGCATCCATCCTTGGATAAAGCTAGTCTCACCACCAACCATGTTCTTTGGAGCACTGGATGCTTCAGCTTGAACATAGTTTTGGTACCTGCACAAGATAAGTAATTACATTAGTGTTTCTGACCATATAATTATTACATGATTAAAGATGATATAATTATGTGATTAAGATTTTGAGGTACATATAGTAAGTAACATATGAAAGAAGAAAATTTGGAATACCCTATTTGCAAGAAAGGTTCAGTTTGGCAGTCCATGGGATTGGTTTCAGAAGGCTGAAAAGGAAAGTTGCCTCCTCCAGCAACAGCAGGAGCAGAATGAGTAGAGCTCCACAAACTTTCAATAGCTTTAAGATTAAATCCATCTGATTCAAGCTGAAAATGAAGTTTCATCAAATCAAATTAATAATTATAAATAGAAAATATGGTATTATTGAAAAAAAAAATCTAAACTAATGCAAGCTGTTTTAGACCATTTGGTTGCATAGTTCAATACCTTGAACCTAAGTTGCTTATTTATATCTCCAAGATGACGTTCCTACAACATTAAAGAGACAACACTAACATATAGTTCAAAATGGTTAACATATATACACGTAAGTGGTGTTATTTGAACATCACAATTCCGACATTGTATCTGAGCACCATATAAAATATAAACATACGTTCAATACAACTATCTAGATGAGAGAGAAAATTCAATAAAAAAGTTAAAAATTGTATCATTATACGGTGTCAGATAATATTTGTGTTGTCAAAATATCATTTTGCAAGACAACCTAAGGGCATAACATAAGTAAAGATTACAAACAGAAATTTGTATGGAAAAATATGAGTTAGCATTTCTTACCTTTCTCTTAAGTTCTTCCATTTGTTCAATCATAATCTGTGTCTGCAAGCAAATAAAACAAAATTTCATATATGTGTGTTTCTTAGATCTTGTACACATGTAGAGACAAAACCAAATTAAAGCATCACATGATATCATTGGTAGAAAAGTACAGAAGAGTTGTAATCATTTGAAGGTACCTTTCTCTGCCTAGCTTGTGCTAAAGCTCCTTCAAGTTGCTTCTCAAGATTTTGTAGCTCCTTCATGTTTAATGGTCCAAGATCTTCCCCTAGCAATTGTCTGTAATAAACATCACAATATCAATGCAAAGAAATTGTTATCTTAATCTCCATTAATTAATGACCATATTATAATGTGATTTAAATGGACTCCACATGTGTGCCATTAAGGGGGAAATGTCTCTTTCTTTTGCATATTTTTATGTTTGAAAAAATTGTATTGTGACGTGTCGCACTTGAATTGGTCAATGTTATGTGACATTATGTCACACAAGTGCAATCCGATTTAATTGGATATTGATGTGTGTGAGAAATTGTTAAATATTAGAAGAGTTATATAGAAGGAGCACGATTAATAACCTTTGTGACTTTTGAAGTGACTCATACTTTGCCTTTAGCTTTGACATCTCTTGGTACCAGTTCTAATATACAAAATAGAAATTCATGAAAATAATTTCATAACAATATCAAATTACAATTGATAATTACTTTATATATATTAAGAATGGAGTATAGAATTGTACTGCATTGCCTAGAAGACTAACATTTATGTACACTTGCATGTGTATAATTTCAAATACATACACTTGCATGTGTATAATTTCAAATACATTCACATTATAGAGAGGCTCAATTAATTTAAGTAGTATCTCATGAACAATGTCAAAATACCACAATTAGCACTTGAAGGCACCATTAATTACAAGGTGTGTAATTTGATGTAGAAAATGTTCCCACATACCTGAGTTTCATGTTCATTAACATTATCATTTTGAGAAGTAAAAGAGCATCTCTGGTATCGTTCCAAGGTTTTGCCAATGCTGCAAATTAAAACAAACTCAGTTTTATTTTTTGTCATGTATATAAATATAACAAAAACAACCAGTGGAAAAAATATATAAAGCCAAATAATACTCCAAATTCTTTTGTTAAGATAAACAATTATTATAAAAAATAAAAATAAATAACAATCACCTCAAATTAATTTAGCGCATATACTACATTTTGGTTTTTTTCTTTTCATCTTTATACATATGC